>wild_sample_1__coassemble_246_pt1 | contig 37157 bp, 40 predicted proteins | sample wild_sample_1__metabat2_low_PE_006 | metagenome-assembled genome bin wild_sample_1 | reverse complement strand
ATCTAATAAACTAAAAAACTTAGGATCGTAACCGAGCTCATACTGATAGAAATCATAAACATGGTTGACAAATATCAGTCGCTTATTTACTTCACTAGCTAATAGCCTAACCCCACGATTTGGCTTACTATCCAAGCTTGCATGATAACTTTTAACGACCAAACTTAGCTTTTTTAAATCCTTTTGAATCGTCCCTCTTGAGACAGCCAATACATCTGACATCTCATCAATGAGGTGATAGGTGCCACTATCAATTAGCAACTTTGCAATGTAGGCCATCCGCTTCTCTGATGAATTAAAATCAGCGCCTGCCTTTATGCCACCTGCTAGCAACAGCTCAAGTTCATCAAAATCTAATACCTCTAGGCGATAAACATGCTGCTGGTAGTGAATCTTTGCGACATCTACTAATTCTTGATTGATCTGCAACACGACCGTCTTCACAGTCTGTTGACTTACCTGAATTAAATGAGAAAGCTGCATCTCTGTCGCCTGCCCTTTAGCAACTAAAAATTCTAAAATTTGTGTAAATCTTAGGACTAACGCCACCTACTACCTCCCATTTTATAATGGTCTAACCACGGGACTTGCCCCCCGCGACATTTGTTGTGATGCCAGTAATATAGCTGGCGCGGTCACTTAAATAATAGGCAACCAAATCAGCTACTTCACTTAATTTACCACTGCGTCCCAGTGGCGTTGCACTCGTGTTGCTGTAGCCAGCACGTAGCTCCTCAACAGTTTTGCCACGCGTATAGGCTAAAGATGACTCATAGGCAAGCGTACGAAGTCCGGTCTCCTCCATAATCCCTGGGGAAACACCAATAACACGGATCTGATGACGGGCCAATTCTTTCGACCAAGATCTTGTAAATCCATTAATAGCTGCTTTTGAAGCAGCATATGGGGATTGACCTTCAGACCCTTCAAGGCCTGCTTCAGAAGACATATTGACAATAACACCCTTGCCTTTAACAGCCATAATTCTAGCAACACCTTGTGCAACGATATAGGCACCTTTGACATTAATCGAAAAGATTTTATCAAATGCACCATCCGTTAGCTCATAGTCCCCATTGGGATGAGCTAAATCAACCAGTAAACGTGGTAGATTAATGCCTGCATTATTGACGAGTCCATCAATCGTCCCGAACCTTGCAACCGTTGACCTAATCGCGCAATCAACCGATGTGCGATTTGTGACATCTGTCTCGACAAATAAATAATTATTGTTGCTGATATCCGATTCATGAATATCAAAATTTGCCACATACGCACCATCACTTAGCAATTCAGTGACGATTGCCTTACCTATTCCTGAAGAACCGCCCGTCACGACGTAAACTCTTCCAGCTATATCCAACCAATCTGACATGTTAAAGCCTCCTTTTCTCTATAGTTTTATTGTAACCGCTTTCTTATTGGGAATTAAGTCACGTTTTTATTATATCGTATATAGAAATATGACTGAGTCCATTTTGAATTACTTTAGCTGACTAAAAGTACTAGCTGACACATCTGGACTTACCAGCACTACCTATGACAAAGCCTAACTTAAGCGACAAAAAAAGCTCAGAGATCGTGAATACACGATTTCCGAGCTTTTTCTAGCCAATTTTATTACTTATTTATCTAATTCAGCATACAAAAGTTCTTGAACAACTTGTGGATTAGCTTGTCCTTTAGTTGCTTTCATCAGTTGACCAATTAAGGCTTTGGCAGAATTTTTATTGCCACCTTTATAATCAGCGACCGCTTTTTCATTTTTAGCCAATACATCTGAGATGATTGGGATTAGAACAGCTGGGTCTGAAATTTGGATCAAGCCAGATTTTTTAACGAAGGCATCGGCAGAGCCACCATTTTTAGCCAACTCAACAAATACTTTTTTAGCGATTTTAGATGAAATCGTGCCATCTGAAATTAACTGGATCATTTCAGTCAAGTTTTCAGCTGTTAAGCCGATTTCTGATAGCTTTTTACCTTCAGCATTGAGATATTGCGCGACTTCACCTTGCAACCAGTTTGATGCAAGTTTGGCATCTGCACCAGCAGCGATTGCAGCTTCAAAGAAATCTGCTGTTTCCTTAGAGGCTGTCAATTGTGCTGCATCATAGTCAGATAAATCTAACTCAGCGATGTATCTAGCACGACGTGCCTTTGGAAATTCTGGTAAAGTTTGACGAACTTCATCAATCCATTCATCAGAGATTTCAAAGCGTGGTAGATCAGGTTCTGGGAAATAACGGTAATCTGACGACCCTTCTTTGACACGCATCAAGGTTGTTTCGCCCTTTTTTTCATCATAACGACGTGTTTCTTGTTGAATGACACCACCTGAGCGTAATACTTTTGCTTGGCGGGCAACTTCATATTCCAAACCTTTGCGAACAAAGTTAAAGGAATTCAAGTTTTTCAATTCTGTTTTCGTACCAAATTCTTCTTGTCCATAAGGACGAAGTGAGATATTGGCATCACAACGCATTGAGCCTTCTTCCATCTTGACGTCAGAAATGCCAGTATACTGGATAATTTCTTTAATCGCCGTCAAGTAAGCATAGGCTTCCTCAGGTGAGCGCATATCAGCTTCTGATACAATCTCGATGAGTGGGACACCTTGACGGTTCAAATCGACATAAGAATAGCCATCTGTCCCATGTGTATTTTTACCAGCATCTTCTTCTAGATGCGCACGTTCAATACGTAAGGTCTTTTTCGTACCATCTTCAAGTTCAATCTCAATCGTACCATTATAGCCAATCGGTTCATCAAATTGTGAGATTTGGTAAGCTTTGGGATTATCTGGGTAAAAATAGTTTTTACGGTCAAAGTGCATACTTTGATGGATGTCCATGTTTAGGGCAAGTGAGGCTTTAATTCCCGACTCGATAACCCCTTTATTCATGACTGGTAAAACACCAGGAAAACTCCAATCGACAATATTAGTATTGGCATTTGGTCCCGCACCAAAATGAGCTGGAGCAGGTGAGAAGATTTTTGAGTTCGTATTCAACTCAACATGGACTTCAAGTCCGATGACTGTTTCAAAATTCATAGATCAAAGTCCTTTCTTAAAAGATAAGTGGTTTGGCTTTATGGAAGTCAGTAGTCGCTTCAAAAGCTGCAGCTGCTTGATAAATTGTAGCTTCATCAAACGCTTTACCAATGATTTGCAAACCAACTGGCAATCCTTCAACCTGACCTGCAGGAATTGAAATACCTGGTAGTCCAGCTAAGTTGACAGGAATCGTTAACAAATCGGCTAAGTACATGGCAACTGGATCATGACCTTGTGTATCCAAATCATAAGCGACACTTGGTGCTGTTGGGCCGATGATTAAGTCATAGTTTTCAAATACTTTTTGGAAGTCTTGCATGATCAAGGTTCTGACTTGACCTGCTTTTTTAAAGTAAGCATCGTAATAACCAGATGACAAACTAAATGTCCCTAGCATGATTCGACGTTTAACTTCTTCACCAAAACCTTGTGAACGTGTTTTAACGTAAATATCTTCTAAATCGACCGCATCCTCAGCACGGAAGCCATAACGAATCCCATCAAAGCGTTGCAAGTTAGAACTTGCTTCTGATGACGCAATGATGTAGTAGACAGCTACGCCGTATTTACTATGTGGGAGACTAACTTCTTCAACCGTTGCCCCAAGCTTTTCAAAGTGTTTGGCTGCAGCTAAGACTTGTTCTTTAACCTTTGGATCAATTCCTTCACCTAAGTATTCTTTAGGCAAGGCAATCTTAAGGCCTTTAATGTCTTGACCAATTTTTGATGAAAAATCAGGCACAGCCACTTTTGAAGAGGTTGAATCCTTAGGATCATGACCTGAAATCGCATTAAGTAACAAGGCATTGTCTGTCACATTTTGAGAAAATGGACCAATTTGGTCAAGTGATGACCCAAATGCAATCAAGCCAAAACGCGAAACACGACCATAGGTTGGTTTCATCCCAACAACACCATTAAATGATGCGGGTTGGCGGATTGACCCACCTGTATCAGACCCAAGTGATAGCAAGACTTGATTGGCTGCAACAGCTGTCGCAGACCCACCAGATGACCCACCAGGTACTTTAGTTTGATCCCATGCATTTTTAGTTGCTTTAAAGGCTGAATTCTCAGTTGAGCCACCCATAGCAAACTCATCCATATTGGTTTTACCAACCACGATCATGTCATTACTATACAGTTTTTCGACAGCTGTTGCATCGAAAATAGGCGTATAGTTATAGAGCATTTTAGAGGCTGCAGTCGTTAAGATCCCATTAGTTGAGATATTATCTTTAACCGCTAAAGGAATACCAGATACTGGGTTAGCTGCATCAATCCCACGTGCATCGATAGCCGCTGCTTGTGCAAGTGCTTGCGCTTCTGTAATCGTGATAAAGCTATCTACTTTGCCTTCACGATCTGTCATATTTTTCAGGGTTGCTTTTGTTAACTCAACTGCTGAAATCTCCTTGTTGACCAATTGGTCATGGAGTGATTTAATCGTTGTCATTTAGTTGTCCTCCATAATCGTTGGGACTTTAATAAAGCCATCTTCAGTTTCAGGGACATTTTTAAATAACTCATCTCTGTTCCAGCCTGAAACCGCAACATCTTCACGCCATGTGTTGATATTATCAGCTACATTTGACGTAAATGGGACACCCGTTGTATCCACTTCTTCTAGTTTTAAAAACATATCGACTATCTTGGTTAATGAGCCAGCAAATTCAGCTGTTTCTGTTTCGTCAAATGCCAATTTAGACAAATGTGCCACGTGCTTGACATCTTCTTTTGTAATTTCCATGGATTGCTCCTTTTTTATTCGTCAGCTTACTGACTGATTGCAAGTTTTATTATATCAGTTTATAGGGAGGTTAGTCAAAATCAATATCCAAAACCAACTTCAATTCTGATAATTGTTTTGGATCAACATCACTTGGTGAATCCATCATCAAATCAACACCTGCTGCACTTTTTGGAAAGGCAACAACTTCACGAATATTATCTTCACCAGTCAATACCATGAAGATACGTTCCAAGCCAAAGGCACACCCAGCATGGGGTGGCGCACCAAACTTGAAGGCTTCAAGCATGGCACCAAATTTTTCTTCTACAAAGAATTTATCATAGCCTAAGATGTTAAATGCCTTATACATGACTTCAGGATTGTAGTTACGAACAGCACCTGAACAGATCTCATAGCCATTCATGACCATGTCAAACTGGTCTGCTTTGATTGCTAATTTATCAGCATCAGTCTTGGCAGCTTCTAAAGCAGACAGGCCACCTTTAGGGAGTGAAAACGGATTGTGTCCAAAATCAACTTTGCGATTTTTCTCATCATACTCATAAAATGGAAAATCAACAACCCAACACAAGGCAACTTGGTTCTTATCTTTAAGATCATAAAAATCAGCAAATTCATTACGCATTCTACCAAGTACTTTATTAACCATAGCAGGTTTACCAGCTCCAAAGAAGACGATATCACCATCTTCAGCGCCTGTTTTTTCAGTAATCTCAGCTAGCTCTGCTTCTGTTAAGAATTTTGCGATGGGTGACTTGATGCCACCATCAACAAATGTTAAGTAGGCAAGGCCACCAGCACCTTCTTTTTTAGCAATTTCAGTAAAGGCGTCAATTTGTGAACGTGACAAACTAGCTGCCTCTTTGACACAAATCGCTTTCACTTTTTTAGCATTTTTAAAGACAGCAAACTCTGTCGTCGCAAGCGTCTCATCTAAGTCAACCAAGGTCATACCAAAACGCAAGTCAGGCTTATCTGTTCCGTAGATGTTCATGGCATCTTCGTAGGCAATACGCGGAATTTCAGACGTCACTAATGCTTTTCCAGCAAAGTCTGTCACTAAATTTTGGATGAGGACTTCCATCTCAGTACGGATTTCTTCACCGTCTTCAACAAAGGCACGCTCTAAGTCAAGCTGATAAAAATCACCGTAAAGTCTGTCCGCACGAGGATCTTCATCACGGAAACATGGCGCAATTTGGTAATACTTGTCAATCCCACCAACCATGAGTAACTGCTTAAATTGTTGTGGTGCTTGTGGCAAGGCATAAAACTTGCCAGCATGAATACGGCTTGGAATCAAGAAATCACGCGCGCCTTCTGGAGAAGAATTGGCCAAAATAGGTGTTTGGACTTCTAAAAAATCTTGGTCTTCCATAAAACGACGGATAAATGATAAATATTTGGCACGTTGCTTTAAGGTCTCTTGCATTTTCGAGCGACGTAAATCCAAATAACGGTATTTCAAGCGTAAGTCTTCACTAGATTTATTGGCTTCATTTAGCGAAATCGGGAGTGGTTTAGACGCATTCAAGATTTCAAAAGATGCGGCAACTAATTCAATTTCACCAGTTGCTAAATTTGGATTTGCTAAGCCTTCACCACGCGCGCGAATCGTTCCAGTAACCGAAATCGCATACTCATCACGCAAATGTTCTGCTGCTGAAAAATTCGTGACATGTTCAGGCTGAATCACGACTTGCAATAAGCCTGCATAGTCGCGTAAATCAATAAAAATGACACCACCATGGTCACGACGTGAATTCACCCATCCTTTTACTGTAACTGTTTCACCCTGTTTGGTAATCGTCTCACTTGTTTTTGTTCTCATATTTTCTCCTATTTATATATGCATGCTAGTTTATTAGTTTTTCAACTTGCGGGTTTTCTAATTTTTTGATATAAAAATAACACCACAAACATCGTCTGAAAAGGACGAGAATCGTGGTGCCACCTTAATTCGTTACACATCAATCGACAAGTAACCTCATTTTTTATTCACTTTAAGCTAAAAATAGTGTTTTTCATCTTATGGATCAGACACCATTTCCAGCGACAGGTGTTCTCTAGACTGATTTTGTATAAGACTACTGCTATTTTTCGTTTACAATTTTTAGAAGTTACGGCCTTCAAGTTTCTCGTAGATACCAGTATTGACAACTTTTAGATAAGTGCCTTTCATACCAAGAGAACGAGATTCAATAATACCGGCTGATTCAAGCTTACGTAATGCATTGACGATAACTGAACGTGTGATACCGATTTTATCCGCAATCACTGAGGCTGTCAAACGGCCTTCTTCTCCACCAAGTTCTTCAAGGATCGCTTTAACAGCTTTCATTTCAGAATAAGATAAAGTGCTGACTGCCATGTTAACAGCTGCTGATTTACGGATACTTTCTTCCATTTTTTCAATTTGTAGATTTGATAATTGGATACCGATAACCGTTGTTGCCATCTCTACCAAGACAAGATCTTCTTCATCAAACTCGCCTTCGTTGCGCCAGATAATAAATGTTCCTAGTCGTAAGCCACTACCATAAATCGGTGCCACTGTTGTTTTACCATTTGGGTAGTCTTTTACGACTTCTTGTGGATAAAGTGATAACATCGCATCTGATGATAGGTTTGCTTCAGTATCATAAGTACGTGATGCAACTTGTACATATTCAGTCGACAGTTTACGATTATCAAACATCGCCTCAACACGGTCGTTGTTTGTCTTATATGGCATTGCATAGCCAAGTACATCCCCGTGGCCATCAATAACGACAGAGTTACAGTCAATCACTGCTGATAGGCGTTCTGATAACCCTTTATAGGGTAATTCTTCACTTGAATTATTTAACCCTTCTTGTAAAATCGCTGTGATTTTTCTTGTTTTTTCTAATAAAGTAGCCATGATTCTCCCGTTTTATAAAGTTTGGATAGCTTCATTATAACAAAATAACTCAGAAATACAACAATATTCAGAAAATTATTTATTGTTTTTTATTTCAACACAATTTACTGACGATACTTATGTAAGAAGCGTGTCATTTTCTCTTGAATAACAGCAAGTTCGTCTACTCGTGGCATATAAACAATACGGAAATGGTCAGGATCTTTCCAATTAAAGCCGCGGCCATGGACCAGCATAATCTTCTCTTGTTTGAGGAAATCTAAGACAAATTGTTCATCGTTATGGATATTATATCTCGCCGTGTCGATTTTAGGAAAAATATAGAATGCTGCCTTAGGCTTAACTGCTGAAATTCCTGGAATTTCATTCATGGCCTTATAGATAAATTCACGTTGCTCATAGATGCGACCTCCCGGTAACAAGAGTTCATCCACGGATTGTGTCCCACCGAGAGAGGTTTGGATGACTTGCTGTGCCAAGACATTTGAGCACAAACGCATATTAGCTAGCATATCTAGACCTTCTATATAGCCTCTAGCGCGACTTTTGTCTCCTGAAAGCACCATCCACCCAACACGAAATCCAGCTACACGGTGCGATTTTGATAAGCCATTCATCGTCACGACAAATAAATCTGGTGCTAAGCTAGCAATGGGAATATGTTTGATACCATCCATAATAATCCGGTCATAGATCTCATCTGAAAAGATAATCAAGTCATTTTGACGGGCAACTTCAACAATGTCTAGTAGAATATCACGTGGATAGACCGCACCCGTTGGATTATTAGGATTAATGATGACGATGGCTTTGGTATTGGAAGTAATTTTTGATTTAATATCTGCAATATCCGGATACCACTCAGCCCCTTCATCACACAGATAATGAACCGCATGCCCACCTGCTAAACTAACAGATGCTGTCCAAAGCGGATAGTCAGGCATGGGTATCAGGACTTCATCTCCTGTATTCAAAAGCCCATTCATGGCCATGGCAATTAACTCACTCACACCATTACCTGTATAGATATCATTAACATCTACATTTGGAAAGCCATGCAATTGGCAATATTGCATGATTGCTTTCCGGGCACTAAAGATACCTTTGCTGTCCGAATAGCCTTCACTATCACGTGCATTCATAATCAGATCTCTAAGTACTTCATCGGGCGCAGTGAAGCCGAACTCTGCTGGATTGCCTGTATTTAACCGTAGAATCTTTTCGCCATTTGCACGCATGCGGTTAGCTTCATCTAAAACAGGGCCACGAATATCATAGGCTACATGTTCTAATTTACTCGATTTTTCAAATGTTGACATCACTTTCTCCGTTTCGTTAGTTTCTGTCGTTAGTTCTTCTATAGCGATATCATATAAAACAGCTAACTTTTGCAGACTTTCTTCTTTTGGCTTCGCATTCCCTTTTTCCCAAGCCCAATAAGACGGCTTAGAAACGCCAATCTTCCTGGCGACTTCTGCTTGGCTAAATCCTGATTTTTCTCTGAGTTCAATCAACTTATTTTCCATGCTACACTCCTCGTTAGCTATAATTAACTAACGTTAGTTTATCATTTAAGCACCTGTTTGTCAAGAATGTGTATAGTCTCCTCATTAAAAACATCACATAGCAAAACAAAAAACAGCCCTATCTGATTTAACACCAGATAGGGCGTTTTTTATAACTTTAATCTTGCTCTTCTACAAATGTATTGAATACTTCTTCGATCATATCCCATTCTTCGTTAGCATCTTCTGGTATCGGCATCAAATCACCCTCAGTACCATCTTCACTTTGTGTGTAGGCATAAGCTTGAATCTCAACTTCGCCGTTGTCGTCTTCTTCTGCACCGGCAGGTACGACAAGTACATAATTTTTACCAAATTCTTCTTGACCATCTATCGTCAATAGAATTTCAAACAATGTTTCATTACCTTGATCATCAACTAATGTGATAAACTCTTGTTCATGTTCGTGGTTATGGTCGTGATTGTGTGTATGTTCAGTCATTTTTGGACTCCTAATGTTATGCCTTAAAAGTTATGGCTCTCAAGATAGTTTTGTAAAATCAATACTGCTGCCAATTTATCAATGTATTTCTTTCGATTTTCACGGCGTGTATGCCCTTGAATCAAAATCCTCTCTGCTTGTGCTGTCGTGAGCCGCTCATCTTGATAAGCAACGGGAATCCCAAACTCAGCAACTAGCAAGTCACCATAATGCCGGCTTGCTTGCGCCCTAATACCTTCGTCATTATTCATGTGCTTAGGTAGACCCAAGACAAATTTAGCAGGTTTGAATTCTTTTACCAATTCCGCGATACGGTCAAACCCGTAGTCTTTTTTTGCTTCATTAATCCGAATGGTTTCGACAGGTTGAGCGGTATAGCCTAAAAGGTCGCTGACGGCAACACCGACAGTGACGCTACCGACATCTAACCCCATTATGCGTTGCATCACAGGTCGATACCTTGATCTCTGAGATAATTCTTGATTAGCTCTTCCACGATATCATCGCGATCAAAGCGTCTGATTTTATTTCTAGCATCATTATGACGTGGAATATATGCTGGATCACCAGACAAAACATACCCTACCATCTGATTAATGGGATTATACCCTTTTTCACCAAGAGATACATAAACACTGGCGAGAGTTTCACCAATCTCTTTTTTGCTCGAGTCGTCAAACTCAAAACGTACAGTTTCATCTGTAAAACTCATAGTTGCCACCCACCTTCTGATATTTTCTAGTTAGTTTCATTATATGTTATTTTGCTCAAAATTTCAAATTAGGAACTTAAAAACTGAAAAAAGCTAAAGCATATCTCCTAAACAGATAGACTTTAGCTTTTTTTACTTACGGTAATAGATTACCTGCTGCTTGATAGAGGGCATACCATTCGTCACGTGTTAAGACAATATCAGCCGCATCAGTCACTTCAATAATACGTGACGTCGTCATCGTCCCAATAATGGTTTGCATATTAGCTGGGTGACGATTGATGAAGGCAATGGCGATACCTGACGGTGTACTCTTGTACTGGTCAGCTAGCTCTGCTAATTTTGCATTCAGTTCAGGGAATTTTTCTGTATTACCGACAAAAGGACCCTCAAAAAAGCCATATTGGAAAGGCGACCAGGCTTGGATGGTCATATTTTGTATTCTAGAATACTCGAGAATACCACTATCTCGGACAAGTCCAGCCTGATTGTCCATATTAACATTAATCCCTGTATCGATCATCCCAGTATGTTTTAAACCAAACTGTAGTTGATTGATATGAAGTGGCTGTTTGACAGCAGTTTTCAATAGCTCGATTTGACCAGGGTTTTGATTTGACACACCAAATGCCCTAACCTTCCCTGCTTTTTCAAGCATAGAGAAAGCTTCTGCGACCTCTTCTGGTTCAACCAATGTATCCGGACGATGTAGTAATAAGGCATCTAGATAGTCTGTATCTAGTCGTTTTAAGGACCCCTCTACCGCTTCGATGATATGTTGTTTTGAAAAATCAAAGGCAACACCTGGTCTGATGCCAACCTTAGACTGTAGATAAATATCTGAGCGAGAAATCGAGGTCTCTTTTAACCCTTTAGCAAAAATCGTCTCACATTCCCCACCCCCATAAATATCAGCATGGTCAAAAAAATTGATTTCATGGTCATAGGCCGTTTGAATAATTTTAGCCGCATCTCTACCCGGTTCATTCATCCGCATACAGCCAAGGACGATTTGGCTAGCCTTCATCTCTGTATTTGCAATGTTTAGTTGTTTCATAATTGCCTCCTATAAAATAGTGTAATCGGTTCCAATTATATCAAAAAATGATCGTTTTTTCACTAAAAAACTATGGTAGTCATTAATTCATTGTGTAAAAAAAGAACATGGACTCGAGTTTCCATGTTCTTTTTTATGTGTTAGGCAGTTAAAACTGCACGTCCTTTACGACGACGGCTAGCGACTACGCGACGGCCATTTTTAGTTGCCATACGTTTACGGAAACCATGTGTTTTTTGGCGTTTACGTTTACTTGGTTGAAAAGTGCGTTTCATAAGTTTTTTTCCTCCTGTACAGAATTTTTGTTTGTAGGCATTACCTACAATCATTATGTCTAGCCTAGGCTTTTGATCAGTTACTAAACATACCTTAATATTATATCGCTTTTTACGTGCGATGTCAATATGATCTTATTTTTCTTTTGTAACGATAATATATCTGCCATTTTCCCGACCAGTTGAATGACTAGATACGCCTGCCTCACGCGCGATAATGGCATGTACGATTTTTCGCTCATTTCCTTGCAAGTCATTAATATAAACGACCTCGCCTTTAGCAGCCCGTTTAGCAGCATGGTGGGCTAGACTCGTGATGTAAACTTTTCGTTTTTCATGGTAATCCCCAACATTAATCGCTAGCGTGACACGTTCATCAGTCAAGCTATTGGCATAGGCCTTAGCCAGAACCTGTAAAGCCTGTAAAATTTTACCATGTTTACCAATTAATAACCCATCTTGCGATGATTTGAGTGTAAAAATGGTCAGATTACCATCTTGCCTAACAGAAACCGATGCAGGCACACCTATATCCTGGGTAATAATCGTCAAGTACTTAGCCACTTCTTTGATGACCTTGTTCTGACTTGATTGGCTCTCATCTATCTCTATGTCTAGCGTATTTATTTGGTCAACTAACTTCTTTTCAGCAATCTCAAGTTTTGCTTCTTCGATAATCGCATCTTTAGCTTCCTGAGATAGGTCGCCTGTACTTGCTTTTTCAGCAGCTTTTACAGCCTTGATGACCTGTGATAACTCAACCGTTGCTTCCATTGCCGACTGCACCCTCGGTGATTCAGCAATGAAGTCTGCATCAAGCCCACGCGTCGCTAATCGATCTGCCTGACGAACTGTTTCTTCATGAATCGGGTCAATTTGGATACGGGCACGTTTTTTTCCAATGCCTAAAAACCCTTTTTTATCTTTTTGATGAATTTGAATATGAACATTTTCTCGTTTAACACCAAGTTTTTTCAAGCCACGTTCAATTGCTTCATCGACTGTATTCCCAGTAAAAATAGCCATAACTTAACTACTCCTTTTTATAGGTCTCTCAGCTCAACTCATTCATTCTGCCGAGACAAACACCTTACTTATCTCTTTTTCTTTTTCGCGTTTGCTAATGCTTTTTGTTTGACTTTACCTTTATTTTTTTCAGCTTTTATCTTTGCTTCACGCTCCTCTTGAATCTTAAAGGGATTGTTCAAAAGTAAGGTTTGGAAAACTTGATAGGCATTTGAAACTGTCCAATACAAGGCAACCCCTGCAGCAACACTAATCCCCATCACAAAGATCAAAATCGGCATCAGATAAGTCATGCTAGTTGTCATCGTGTTTTTCTCAGGTGCAGCTTTCATGGTTAACCATGAACTTGCAAACGTGAATAGGGCAGCTAGAACTGGTAGGATGAAATACGGATCGTGACCCGAGATATCAAACCAGAGGAAATGACCATCTCTTAGGAAACCAACGCGTGTGATTGCTTGGTATAAGGCCCATAAAATAGGCATTTGAACCAGTAACGGCAAACAACCCATGTAAGGGTTAACCCCATTCTCTGAATAAATTTCTTGCGTTTTTTCAGCAACGATACGTTTACTTTCTGTATCTTTTCCTGGATATTGCGCTTGAATTTTTTTCAACTCAGGTTGTACATCTTGCATCTTACGTGTCGACTTCATCTGAATATGCATTAGTGGTAATAAAACCGTTCTAATGATCAGCGTGAACAAGATGATCCCAACCCCAACAAGACCACCAAATGATAGGAAGTCGATGATTTGAGCAAAGCCATATACAAATTTCTCCCAAACACCACTTGTTTGTGCACTGATATCTGAACGACCACATCCTGCTAACACGAGGACCCCTAGAGCTAATAGCGCCGATAATTTAATTTTTCTTTTCACGTTTCTTCCTTTTTCTTCTGTAGCTAACCGATCTGTGACACGCGCATCAGGTCAAATAACTTAAACTTTCTTATATATTTTTGATACTTTTAAGACATGTGCTAGGTTTTTTTGAACCTCTTCAAAACTGAGCGTCTCAACACCCTGTCGACAAATAATCACAAAATCTGTTTGTGACAACTCTGAAGAGAGGGGAACCAAAGCATGTCTGACAAGCCGTTTTATCCGATTACGAACCACCGCATTCCCGATTTTTTTGCTTACAGATACTGCAGCTCTAAAATGTGTTGTTTGCGATGGGATTTCATAGACAATAAATTTTTTATTGGCAGTCGATTTTCTGGCAGAAAAAATATTATCAAAGTCTCTTTTTTTCTTAATGCGTAACGCTTTCTTGAGTGCCAAACTAGTTTCTCCTACAGTAAGTTATCTAAGTAATTTTACCACAAAAGCGAAAAAAATGCATCTTGCTATAGACACATTTGTTCACTTATGATCTAGCCCTAGCTACGTTTCCGTCATAACGGCCATTTTTCAAGACAGATTATGCCTTAAAATCCTGTTGCAATGTTGTTCTTGCTAGTTCAATTTGCAGCTTAACTTGTTCAAATCCTGTACCACCAAATGAATTCCGACGTTCGACAGCTGTTCTTGAATTGAGCGTGTCATAAATATCAGCTTCGATCAATTCAGATACTTCTTGATAGCGTGATAAGGGCACGTCCTGCAAATAATTGCCAGCCTTCGTACATTCTAGCACCATTGCACCAACGATCTCATGTGCTTGGCGGAAAGGCAAGCCCTTAGCTGCCAGATAGTCGGCTAGTTCTGTTGCATTTGAGAAGTCTTTTTCAGTAGATGCTGACATGATGCCTTCGTTGACTGTCATCGTGGATAACATCCCACTCATGACATCAAGACTTGTCAAGATGGTATCAGCTGTATCAAACATGCCTTCCTTATCTTCTTGTAAATCTTTATTATAGGCAAGTGGTAATGACTTCATGACCGTTAACAAACCAAAGAGATTCCCATAAACACGACCAGATTTGCCGCGAATTAATTCTGCCATATCCGGATTTTTTTTCTGGGGCATAATAGATGAGCCTGTAGAAAAAGCATCTGAGAGTGTCACAAATTTATACTCATGACTACACCACAAAATGATCTCTTCACAAAGACGTGACAGATGCATCATGAGTAGACTAGCATTGCTTAAAAATTCTAAGATAAAATCACGATCACTGACAGCATCTATAGAGTTAACATAGACATCGCTAAAGCCCATGAGTTCAGCAGTCTCTTTCCGATCTATTGGGAAAGTTGTCCCTGCTAATGCTGCTGCACCCAAAGGTGAAATGTCAGCATGCTTGATATTAAATGTAAAACGTTCCGCATCACGCGTCAGCATACTGTAGTAGGCCATGATATGATGACCAAAAGAAATCGGTTGTGCATGTTGCAGATGCGTATAGCCAGGCATAATGGTTTCAACGTGCTCAGATGCCAGATCAACTAAAACTTCTCTTAAATTTTGTAGTTTATCCAAAGTCTCATCCAAGGTATCCTTGACCCAAAGGTGCATATCTGTCGCGACCTGATCGTTACGTGAGCGTGCTGTATGCAATTTACCTGCGACTGGGCCAATTTCAGCATGGAGATAAGTTTCCATGTTCATATGGATATCTTCATGCTCAATTTTGAAGTCGATCTCGTTAGCTTCATATTTTGCTTCGACTTTTTGAATACCAGCCTTGATTGTTTCAGCCTCTTGCTCAGTTAGAATACCAGTTGATGCTAGCATCGTCACATGCGCTAAACTGCCTTTCAAGTCTTGACGTGCCATCTTTTTATCAAACGTAATCGATGCCCCAAAAGCTTCTGTTTTCTTATCCAAACCCGCTTCAAAGCGACCACCCCATAATTTTGCCATGTTTTTCTCCACCATTTCTATCATCTTATTTACTAGTATACCTAAAATCAGGATTTTTAATCTATTTATAACATCTGAATCATCTGAGCCTTGCGCATCGCTTGATTTAGCAAAAAAGCGCCTATCATAGCGCCTTAATATGAAATTGTAATTCTCTGACTACACTTAATTTCATGATCCTATTTTGACTAATCGCAATCACTGTAGCGTTTATTAGTCCTACTCGCTCAAATCCAGTTCCCTGACTTGGTTTATTTGAAGTCGTTAATGTATGTCGCTTATTTTTCGTTATTGAGTTTATCCCATACTTGCGCATTCACTTGTGATGGCAGGCCCCATAATTTGATGAAACCAACTGCTGCGTCTTGGTCAAATTCATCAGCAGCTGTATAAGTTGCCAAGTTTTCATCATAAAGTGAGTTAGGTGATTTCCGGCCAATACAAATCGCATTCCCTTTATAAAGTTTAACTTTAACAGTCCCATTAACCACTTCTTGTGTGCTATCAATATAAGCTTTCAAGGCATCTGTCGCTGGGTTAAACCAAAGGCCATTATAAATCGTATTTGATAATTCATTTTCAATCACTGGCTTAAAATGAGAAACTTCACGAACAAATGTGATATCCTCGATGTCTTTATGGGCTTTCAGAATCACTGTTGCCCCTGGACACTCGTAAATTTCACGTGATTTTATCCCAACAAGACGGTTCTCCACATGGTCAATCCGGCCAATGCCGTGTTTACCTGCAATCACATTAACATCATTTATCAATTGGTACAAAGGAAGTGCTTTGCCATTTAGTGCTACTGGAATCCCTTTTTCAAATGTTAACTCGATAAACTCTGCTTGGTCTGGTGCATTTTCGATAGAAGTTGTCATGAAAAATGCTTCTTCAGGACATTCATTCCAAGGATTTTCAAGAATACCCGCTTCGATCGCACGTCCCCATAAGTTCATGTCGATCGAGTAAGGATTATCAAGGTCAGCTGGAACTGGAATGCCATTTGCTTTTGCATATTCGATTTCAGCTTCACGTGACCACTTCCATTCACGAACTGGTGCTAAGACTTTTAAGTCTGGTGCAAGTGAATGAATGGCAACTTCAAAACGAACTTGGTCGTTACCTTTACCTGTACACCCATGGGCAATCGCAGTAGCACCTGTTTCACGCGCTACTTCAACCAAGGCTTTTGAAATCAAAGGACGAGATAAGGCAGAAACAAGTGGATATTTTTGCTCATACATGAGGTTACCTTTGATGGCATACCCGACATAGTTATGCGTGAAATCTTCTTTGGCGTTGATCACATAAGACTCTGTTGCACCGACAGTCAAGGCTTTTTCTTTGATAAAATCAAGATCTTTACCTTCACCAACGTCCAAACAAGCTGCGACAACATCGTATCCTTCGTCTACCAACCATTTGATTGCTACTGATGTATCTAAGCCACCTGAATAAGCGAGTACTATTTTTTCTTTTGTCATAATGATCACTCCTAAATAAGTTGTTTTTGATTATATATTCATTATAGTGCATAAAAATACATAAGTCAAGTGTTTTTCTGTATATTTTTTCAAAAAAACCTGATTATTGATTATATATTGAAATGTAATGAGATTAACCTGAAATGAACTAGCTTATCACCAGCGCTACTAGCTCATACAAGCAGCTAATCCGTTCTCTCCTGGTTGCTACTATAATAGGTGTTTCATTTAACCTCCCTTATGTCTCCTATCATGACTTGTTAAAAAAACCACAATTGTTATAAGTTGCTTTATTTTCATTTTATAGTAAACTATATCTAGTATCTATAACTACATATCACACCATGCACCTAGAAAGTACACTACTTATGTCAAAATTATTCACTGGTTCTGAATGGGGTAATGAAATCGAAACAGCTACCTTACCACGCTGGGACGAGTTACCCGATATCGAACTTTATATGGACCAGGTCATCAGCTTGGTTAGTAAATACCTCTCACCCATTTTACCGCAGAAAGAACAACCGATGCTGACCAAGTCGATGGTCAACAACTATGTTAAGTTGGCGCTGATTCCTGCACCTGTCAAGAAAAAATATTCTCGTGTCCATCTTGCCTTTTTAATCGCAATTACCCTACTAAAACAAGTGCTGACCATACCTGAGATCAAAACTGGTATCGTTTATCAAGGTCGTGTGAGTGGTATCCATGAAGCTTACAATATTTTTTGTAATGTCTTAGAGGAATCGCTCAACGTGGTCGGCAAACAAGTACAAGGTGTTGAGACCGCTGGTCTATTCTCAAAGCAAGTTTCACCAGACTTTTTTATCGTCACAGCTGCTACCTCATCACTTGCTGCAAAACTATTAGCTCAAAAAAGCATTGAACTTGCTTTTGATAGCAGACTCATGGAAAATAAAGAGGAACCCTCAAATGACAAATAAAAAAATTGCCATCCTTGTAGACTCAGGATGTGATGTCCCAGAAACTCTAACACAAGCAGACAATCTTTATGTGATTCCTTTGAAAATCATCTATAAAGATGCTGAATTTACGGATAAAGTGGATATTACTGCGGAAGAGATTTATGACCGCTTACCAGTCGAAATCCCAAAAACATCACTGCCTGAAGGGGCCGTCATTCAAAATATCTTCGAGCAAATCATTGCTGATGGCTATAAACAACTGATTGCGATCACGATTTCAAGTGGTTTATCTGGTACATTTAACTCTGTCAGACTGATTGCCAAAGATTTCCCAGAGCTTGAGACCTTCATGTTTGATACCAAAAATATCGGTATTGGTGCTGGCGTTCAAGCCGTACGTGCTGCTGAACTCATTTCAGAAGGTCAACCTTTTGAGCATATCACAAAGACCCTATCCGATGATGTCACTAAAAGTAAAATCTTTTTTAGCGTCGCAACACTTGAATATCTCCAAAAAGGGGGTCGTATCGGCCTTGTCAGCTCTATCCTTGGTAACGCGCTTAAGCTTAACCCGATTATTTCATGTAATGAAGATGGTATCTATCATACCGTCGCTAAATCACGGGGGCGCAAAAAAAGCCTTGAGAAAACAGTTAGCCTCGTCAAAGCTTATGTTGGTGATCACAAAAAAGTAAGACTTGTTGTCGCCCATGGCAATGCTGAAAAAGAAGCCTTGATTCTCATTGAGGTCCTAAAAGCAGCTATTCCGCAAGCAAGCGAAGTCTTGTTTGGTCAAATATCACCAGCGCTCGTTGTCCATACTGGACCAGGATTGATTGGCCTTGGCGCACAGTTATTAGATTAACTAAATTATTGACTATTCAGATTGTAAACACCCTCATTTTTAGTTCAAATGAGGGTGTTTTTACTATTTCCTAAAAGACATACTTTATTATAGAAACGACTAACGCTTCTTTCCTATCGGTCCAATATGCACTAATGTGTTACAATTTAATTATACAGTGTTTTATTTTATCTCTTCATTATTTACACTCTTAAAAATATAAGCCTTAACAAATTGAATAGGAAACTGAAATTTCCTATTTGATGTCGCTTTAGGAGGATCTAGTATGATTCAATTTGAAAATGTCACTTTAAAACTAAAAGACGCCTTAGTCTTGAGAGATATCAGTATGGAAATTCAAGATGGAGAATTCGCATACTTGGTAGGCAATAGTGGATCAGGAAAATCATCTATTCATCAATTGATCTATGGCAATTTCTTAAGCTATGAAGGGACTGTCATAATTAATGGGCAAGATATACAGGTATTAGATTTTGATAGCTTACAACAGATGAGACAAAAAATCGGCATTATATTTCAAGACTACAAATTGATAGCAGATAAAACCGTTTTTGACAATATTTCATACAGGTTAAGGGGTTCGGAAAATGAAAAAGAGGTGACGAAACTTGTACAGTATTGGGCAAAGAGATTAAAGATAGCGCAATATTTAGCTGAATACCCCTCAAACCTATCTGGTGGAGAACAGCAGAGAGTTGCGATTGCAAGAGCTATCGTAGACAGGCCATCTATCATTCTAGCAGATGAACCCACTGCCAATTTAGATCCCAAAAATGCACTGCATGTCATGGCTATCTTGACTGAATTAAACCAGAAGGGCACAACCATTATCCTGACGACTCATAACACGGATATCAAACGTAGGTATCAATATAGAACGATTCTTTTGGCGGATGGGAAGCTAGTAAATGACTAATTATTTATATACAATAAAAAGAAATTTTAAAAGGGGAAATGATTTTAAAAGTATAGTTATTTTAAGTGTCATACAGGCTATTAATATCCTGTGTTTCTCGTCGATGCAATTTTTAAATAAACTCAAATTTTTGATTTCAGATCACGACATGGCTGACGATATGCAACTCCAACTTAGTCGGACTTCACCCGCTACTATTTTTTTGACTATACTAGCCTATTCAGTTGGCATCCTATGCTTAAGCTTGTTCATTTATATCTTATTTAGTTTTAACTCTAAATACAACCTATTAAAAAGCTTGCGTCATGATGAGAGTGAACTCAAAGTACTGCTTGGTTTTAAATCAAACGCTATTTATTCTGATTTATTAGTAGAAGTTTGTATCACATATATTGAAGCTATACTAATCGGCAGTTGCATGGGTATCCTTATTTTTAACCAACTAGCATCATCTTTAACTGACCTATTTCCATATCAATTAAGCAATGAGTCGATGGTATCTATTTATCTAAACGTTTTACTCTATATGATACTACTTACGATTTTATTCATCTTACAAAGTTTTTTTATCCGGCATATCGCCGCAATAAAAATTAATAAAAAAATGGGGATATAGCCAGTTAGGTTTCAGTTGCAATTTAGGCTGATCAATAAATCAACTCAACCAAAAATCGACTAGGGCAATAAACTGGTCGATTTTTTATCGTATTTGCCTATCTCCTTGATAGCTGATAATGTCTCTATCCCAAATCGTTTTGCGACACCGGATCATCTGCCTATCATAGAGAAGACTTGGTCAACTGTGACTACTGTGCCAAGTTTTGGATAGAGTTTGTCGAAGAAGAGATGATGCAGGTCTGGATCACGGTCAGAAGTCGCGTCTTCAACGATATATCGCTAAACCAACTAAATAAGCAAGATTTTGATTGCCATGCCCGTTTGTAATAAATAGAAGTTCAATCATTTAATTTTCACCTCTATCTACTTCCTAAAAACAGGGTTAAAGCAAGATTAAAACAACGGCAGTCTAGCGCACGACTTTAACCTCAATAGACACCTTAGTCAACTATCGTAACATGTTTCAAATCAATTTTTAAAATCACTCTACCAATGACATACAGACTTAAAACACCTAGACTACAGCAGGAAAAAATCCACAGATTCATCGTGAGGGTTGGCAGTGTTCTCACATCATATAAGCAACCAAAAATAGCAAAACTAATCGGTGTGAGCGCAGTCGCAAATGTTGTGACCAGTCCAAATATACGACCTTGCATCTGTTCTGGGATATGCTCACCTAACCAGCTAAAAAATGGGACATTTACTAAGTTTGAAATACCTGCAAGGATGAAGCTAGTCAACATAATCAAGCCTGCCGTCAAAACTGATTTCTCAAAAACGAAAGGGACAATGCCAAATACAAGCAAGCACAAGGCAATACCAATCATGGCACCCCATACCTTTTGTAAGGGATACTTGCTAGACTTCATCTGAGAAATAACAAGACCTGAAAGCAGGCTACCGAACACAAAGGCAGACTGTACAAAACCATAAGTCGTCGCTGAAAATTTTAAACTCGTAATCAAGACACTTGCGATCCCAATCGTAAAGGCGCCCACACAAAAATTCATGAATAAGGCCAAAACGAGTAACGAAATTAAGGTCTTTTGTTTTTTAAAGAAGGTTAGACCAGCTGAAAATGATAAATCTTCTTGACCTATTTGCTTTTCTCCTGTGCCTGAGTTGAGCCGGAAATTTAATGATAGAGCGATGCCTAGTGTCACCAGTTCACAGCTCACCTCAATCATGACAAATAAGGTGAAGGGGACGACACTGTACAGGGCTGCACCCAGTATCGGTGCAATAAACTGGCCAATAGCACCTGCAGATTGTTGTAAGCCTCTGAGTTTGGTCTGATGCGCATCTAGCACCAATCCTTTTGCGCCCGCGTTATAGGCTGTTAAAGTAAACTGATCTGAGACTGCTAAAATCGTGATCAAAATCAGGGTCGGTGGCAAAATATTAAACGCAAAGTATCGAAGGCTTAATGCATACCCAATCAAACCGATAATCGTAGCGATCTGTGACACCGCAATTACCTGCTTTTTGCTTAGTCTATCAACAGTGGGACCCACAATAGGCACAAATAACAGGCTGATGATTGGGCCGATGACTTGTGAAGCGGCAAAACTTAATGATGATCCCGTCTTGGTTAGCAACATCAAACCTAAAGCGAAATTAAAAGACTGAGAACCAAGTTGACCAACCAGACTTGAAACAATTGATTTTCGAATTTGTTTGAGCGAACTATTTTCAATTAGATAATCACTCATGATATCTCCTTATTGACTTGAGCTTCAAAAAAAGGCAATAAAAAATCAAAACTGCCTGCTGTAGCCCCAAGAGACAGGGTCATGATACGGATAAATGATTTTCCTTTTTGGTACATTTCCTCTTTCTGCCAGCCAAATGCGCTGACATCAAAATAGAATTGATTGCTAGCAAGAATAAATTCGATTGTCTCAAACGGATAAGGGGTATGATAGACGCCCTCATCGATACCTTGCTCGATGATTTTAGCTAGAATTGGTGTCATACTGTGCACGGATGCCACAATACCAGCCTGATGCAGTATTGCATTTTGAGGTGCCGATTGCCCCTCAATCATACCATGTGCTTCACTGCCGGATTGATTAAGCTGTAATAATACCTTGGTCATTTTGTCATGAGCCGCTAAACTGGAATCGTTAGCAATATCAGTCACCATCTGCGCAAGTCGTCCCATCATGCGTTCAATGATACTTGTCATAAGTGATAGCTTGGAATCAAAATAGTGGTAAAATGTCCCCTTTCCGATATCAACTCGTGATAAGACGTCATTAATCGTTGTCTCATCATACCCTTTTTGGCTAAACAACTGCTCACCTGCATCTAAAATCTCATGCAGCCTTATTTCCCCTTTTTTTGATTTCATGCTACTCCTTTTTTGTACCGACGGTCGGTTTATTTTTATTTTATCATAACATGTTTAAAGTCAGCTTGTCAATTATTATCATAGCCAGTTGTTATACAAACTTTATTTAAACAGTTTGTATAACTAAAAAAACCACCATTTTATAGAGAGTTTCCCTATAAAATGGTGGTTTTGACTGAGATGTGCCTCAAATAACTACATTTTTTACAGCACACCCACTTTTAAAATCCATAACTATTGTCTTGTTTTTTGATTTGATTACAATATGCTTCTGAGGTAACTTTTACATCTTCTGCATAACTTGACAACCTCATGCGTATCGCATCACTATCGATTTTAGAGCCGTTGAAATCTGAGTCTTGTGCAAAAACATAATTAGATAGCGTATTTGCTTTCATAAAACTTAAAATTGGTTTTAACTGAAACTCCATTACTAAGAAATGTTTTGCTGTCCCAGCTGATACAAGAAACCCGACCGTTTTTTGATAAAAAGCACCCTCTGGTAATAAATCAAAAATATTCTTCAAAGGTGCTGGAATAGACGCTTGATAGGTAGGGACACCCAAAATAATAACATCCGCAGCCATTATTTTTTGAAGCACCTCAAGCGTATCGCCTTGATTATCTTGCCAGTGACGCCCATCACTAAAATTTATTTGTTGATTACGCAAGTCGATCAGCTCAATTAGGTCATTATCAAGAACTTGATTTTCTAAATACACGTTAAACGTATCAAGCATAGTTCGAGTCTTTTTACCTACTATAGACCCATTTAATAAAAGGTATTTCATGATTTAAGGCTTGTCCTCCGCTTTACTTCAGGTAATATTTTAGTCCCAATCAACTCTATATTCCGCTTGATGTTATCAATAGGCACACCGCCAAAATCTATTTGCGCCATATAACGTTGCATACCAAACTGTTCATGCTGGTGCACCAGTTTTTCGATAATCAACTCTGGATCACCTACATTGATGATACTATCTGGATCTGTTGCTTGTGCAAAATTTTGTTTAGGGAAATCTTGTCCATTTGATAGCTTAAAACCAGAAGAAATGTGTGGGTAATATTCCTGTAGCGCTTGTTGTGTCGTTTGTGCCGCATAAAAGAATCCTGCTGTTGTAACAGGCAACGTTTTTGGATCATACCCATTTTGTTGCGCAGCGTTTCTATAAAGGTCAATCGTGCGTTTATAATAAGAGGTAGGCCCGCTTAAATGTGCTAAAACCATAGGTGTACCAGTGGATCCGGCAGCTATTGCACTAGATGCGGGACCGCCAACAGCACGCCAAATTTGCAGATGATCACTTTCTGGTCGAGGCAACACACGAACATTATTTAAGGGAGATCTGTACTTGCCATTCCAGGTGACATACTCCTCACGATTAAGTAGCTGTAATAAGTCAAATTTTTCGTTAAATATATCCTCGTAATTTTGCAAATCTACCCCAAAAAGGTCGAATGCACCTACACGAGAAGCTCTACCACCGACTAACTCAACCCGACCATCACTTAAGAGATCCAGCGTCGCAAAATCTTCCCAGAGTCTAACCGGGTCATGGATACTAATCAATGAGGCAGCCGATACGAGTTTAATTTTCTTTGTCGCTTGAACAATTGACGCTAAAATAACGCTTTGTGCCTGTGAGACAAAATAGTCTTGATGGCTTTCTCCAAGATCAAAAACATCAATCCCTGCTTGTTCCGCCATTTTTGCAATTTCAATAAACTCATTGAGTCTTTGTTTTTCTGATAAAGATTCATTATTATGCGGATTAGCCATTAAATCCCCAAGAGAGTAGATCCCAAATTCTATACCCTTTTTTGTATCAATCTCTTTAACAAAATTATTTTGTATTGGCATATTCATACATCCTTTTTTACCATTATAGTTTTATCGTATCGTTTTTAGTGCAGTACTCCAAGAAATAAGTTGTTCAAGAAGTTCTTTTATTTCAGAGTCATGAAACGATGCCGGTTTAAAAATTGACATTTTTTCAAAATCTGTCATTAGAGACAAATTGACATTACGTTGTGTAGATGCGAGACCCAACTCGGCCACGATGACTCTTAAATTTTCTATTGAACGGGCAGCACCTAACCCACCGTATCCAACAAAAGCAACTGCCTTATTTTTAAATTCAGGCTTTAAGAAATCTAATGCATTTTTAAATGCTCCCGTTACACCATGGTTATATTCAGCAGTGATGAATATATAGCCATCAAATGAGTCAATTTTTTCTGACCATCTCTGAATCTCTTTGGCTTGTTCAGGAGAGGTTTCGGCACCTAGGAATGGTAGGTCATAGCTAGCTAAGTCTACCAGCTCAAACGTAACTTCCTCTTTGTCACTAAATTCTTGTGACTTGTCAACTGCCCAATTAGCCACAGCTAACCCATTTCGTTCTTTACGTACACTACTCAGAATAATCCCGATTTTCAACATGTTATTACCACCTATTTCTAAATTTTTTACTACTGTTTATACTCAACAGTATAACATTGGCCATTATCAAAGTAAAACAATTTGTTTACAAGTGTAAACGTTTAGTGAAAATGGGGGAGGTAAATTTATCGACAACTTATCTGTTTAAAATCGCATCTTGTAACACCTGAATGACCGTCATATACTGCCTATCTTTTTGATGGGTGGGGAACATCTTTTCTATTCAGTTTGTCAAAATCGACGAATTTAAACCAACAATAAAAGTATGCTTCACACTGTTTATTCTTGATTTTGAGGGATTTATTTTCGACACGATTTACTATAAAGCCCAATAAGCGTGCTCTGGAAGGTTAAATATAAGTAAGTCTTTTAGTATTAAGCTACTCTGGGTTTATCAAAACAACACGTAGCTTTACATATTAAAATTTAAACTGCTCATTTGAACAGTTCCTCGTAAGAGACATTAAAAAGGTGCTTCAGTCGAATCAAATTATCAATACTAGGTTTTCGTCTCCCAGTTTCCCAATAGCTGATTGCCTGCTTTGTCACATATAATTTATTCGCAAGCATATCTTGCGTCATCAACTTATCAAGCCGAATTCTTCTGATATTTCCACATAAGCACCCCCCTTTAATATCTTGAAGCGCTTCGTCACTTATCAGATGAAATAACAGTAGTCGTCTACTTATCATGTCCAATTTCCTCATATTCATTGTTAGATAACTTTATTCTACACAAAAATTAGACATTTAGTTCGGACATACCACGAATGAATGAAAATATGCCACTACTGACCTAATGCTTGTATAAACGACAAAAATAGACCACTACTGATACTTTGTTACGCATCAAATAGTAAATAATATCAAAAAAAGCAACCAGTCTTGAATTGGTTGCTTTTTATGCACATCACTTCAGTCTAATGATAAACATTGAGAGACTAGTCAACTGATAATCACCATGGCTATCTGATCCTCTGGAATCAGAACTAACTGACCTTGCTTTTTGACGATCAGATAATCTTCTGCTACTTCTACTAACTCGCTTGACTTAAACTGCGTCTCAGGAGCAAAGTAATCTCGCAAATTTTGTGCAGGAATTGCATGCACAATCAGGGTGAACTTTTTTTCCTCTGAAAAAACCTGCTGTATTTTTTGCATCATTTTCATGTTAGCCTGCCCTTCCTTGTTCAAAAAACAATAACACCCCACACCCAATGCCAATGATAACGGGGATATTAACATCCTGGCTAAAAAAGATACCTGACACTAATTCATAAATAATCATCGAGATAGTTACCATACATATGGTCACCTGAATAAGCTTAACTTTATTTTTTCCTGGCATCTGAGCACCCATTCACTGCCCCTAGTGTAAATGATATGAGTAAGAAACCGCCGATAACGACAAGAGGGGCAATTCCCCCATTAACTTCGACCAGTTCTGCTTCTGATAATTCTTTAAAAATCGATATTGCATTTAATTCAACATTTTTTTGTTGCTTCATTTGCCATGTCTCCTTTAATGTTAACCTTTTTTAGTTACTGCTATTTAAACAGATGTCCTACAAAACTGCCAAGTGCATATCCTGCACTATATGCCATACCTGCTGCTTTAAAAACATTTCCTAGATTTATACCTCCGTTTATTTTTGATAGGTCAATTTTATCAATGGTTCTAAAATTATCTAGCGAAACAGTCGTTTTTAGTACATTTTGTCCATTCATATTCGGCTCCTTGTCATGACGTGATAATATCACGCTAAGTCATTATAGTGAAAGCTGATCAACTTTATACACATATATTAGCATGCCTGATGTTTATTGTAAATCAACAAAATGTTACCTTCTTATCGATTAGTCAATACGTTTGGTACTGAAAAAAATCGTACGTTCATAGTTAATAGGGGAGAGAGTGTGTCAATGAACATGCGAAACTTTTTCTTTTTTTAAAAATTTCGACTTAAATCTGTGTATCTTTAAAATAGCAATTTAATCTGCAAAAATCTGCTTTTAAGGCTTTATAAAAAACAATAAACTATATCATTAGTAAATAATTACAGTTTGATTAACATTTTTTTCATATATTATTGTACAATAACCTTGTTAAATAATATATGAGGAGAAACATACTGATGGGAAACGCAACAAAAAAAGTAGCATTTATTACTGGCGCAGGACAAGGCATTGGAGAAGCAATCAGCTATCGATTGGCTACTGACGGATTTCATGTAGCAGTTGCCGATTTCAATCTTGAAACAGCTACTGAAGTAGCAAAGGCGCTAAACAGCAAATTTGGTGATAACACAGCTATCCCAATTAAAGTTGATGTCTCAGACAGAGAAGGTGTCATGCAGGCTGTCGACGAAGCTGTCGCGCATTTTGGCGATTTGCATGTTGTCATCAATAATGCAGGTTTAGGACCACAAACACCAATTGAAACATTTACTTATGAAGACTATCGTAAAGTATATGATGTGAATGTAGGTGGGACTTATTGGGGTATCCAAGCTGCAGTCAAATCATTTAAAAAATTAGGACATGGCGGAAAAATCATTAATGCGTCTTCACAAGCAGGACATGTTGGGAATCCTGGATTAGCTGTCTATGGTGGGACTAAGTTTGCAATTAGAGGGATCACACAAACTGCTGCTAAAGACTTAGCACCTTTAGGCATCACAGTTAATGCCTTTTGTCCCGGTATTGTTAAGACACCCATGATGATGGGCATTGCTGAACAGACTGGTAAAGAAGCAGGAAAAGATACTGAATGGGGACTTAAACAGTTCTCTCAAAACATCACATTGGGTAGATTGTCAGAACCTTCTGATGTCGCAGCTTGTGTATCATATTTAGCAGGTAGCGATTCTGATTACATGACAGGTCAAGCCCTCATCATCGATGGTGGTATGGTATTTAATTAATCCTCACTTTAGAACTGGCAAATTAGCTGATAGGTAGCATGCTCAAAAGCGGGCGACAGCATCACTTTAAGTAGCTATTCTTTTTGTACACCGCATATTGCTATTCACTTGTTATACACAAAATACCGTAGAGATGTTTATCTCTACGGTATTTTTAATACTGATACGACGTCATTGCTGTTTGCCTCTTTTTGCGATAAAATAGGAGGTATGATAACTAAAGAATTTGATACGATTGCTGCAATCTCGACACCACTTGGTGAGGGCGCTATCGGTATCGTCCGACTTTCTGGACAAGATGCGATTACGATCGCAGACAAGGTATTTACTGGAAAAAATCTGAGCTTATGCGATAGTCACACGTTGAACTATGGCCATATCCAAGAAGAGACGCGCACGCTTGATGAAGTCATGGTGGGTGTTATGAAGGCACCAAAAACCTTCACGCGCGAAGATGTCGTTGAGATTAACACGCATGGTGGGATTGCTGTCATGAACGAAATCCTCCAACTCTTACTCCGAAATGGTGCAAGAATGGCTGAACCAGGCGAGTTTACAAAGCGTGCCTTCTTAAATGGTCGGATGGACCTGTCACAGGCTGAGGCTGTCATGGATCTTATCCGTGCCAAAACCGATCAGGCGATGACGATCGCTGTCCAACAGCTAGATGGTAGTCTATCTACTTTGATCAACAATACACGACAAAATATTCTGGAAACACTGGCCCAAGTCGAGGTCAATATCGACTATCCTGAGTATGATGATGTTGAAGAACTCACAACAAAACTCTTACGTGAAAAAACGGCCGATTTCAGAACACTGCTAGATAACTTATTAAAAACTGCTAAACGTGGTAAAATTCTTCGAGAAGGCTTATCCACGGCCATCATCGGTCGGCCAAACGTCGGCAAATCAAGCCTACTTAATCACTTGCTACGTGAAGATAAGGCCATCGTTACTGATGTTGCGGGGACCACGCGCGATGTCATCGAAGAGTATGTGAATATTAACGGTGTTCCCTTGAAGCTTGTCGATACTGCTGGTATTCGTGAGACTGATGATATCGTTGAGAAGATTGGTGTAGAACGTTCTCATAAAGCGCTAAAAGAGGCTGATTTAGTCTTACTTGTCTTGAATGCAAATGAAGCGCTGACACCTCAGGATGAACAGTTGTTAAGCCTCAGCGCAGACAGTAACCGGATCATCTTACTCAATAAAACAGACTTGCCTGAAAAGATTGAGCTGAACAACTTACCCGAAGGTGTCATCAAGATTTCGGTACTAGAGGATACTAACATTGATAAAATAGAGGATAAGATAAACGACCTCTTCTTTGAAAATGCTGGACTTGTTGAGCAAGATGCCACCTACCTCTCAAATTCTCGCCATATCGCTTTGATTGAGCAAGCACTGGAGGCACTAGATGCTGTAAATACTGGTCTTGATAACGGGATGCCTGTCGATCTTGTTCAAGTTGATATGACCCGTACTTGGGAAATTCTTGGTGAAATCACTGGAGATGCTGCACCGGATGAATTAATCACCCAATTATTTAGCCAATTCTGTCTTGGAAAATAAGCTTTAAAAAAGCAAAGTAGACGTTCTATCAGTCTACTTTGCTTTTTTGCATGTGTTTAGTAAGATAGGTTAAAAACATTTTATCGTGTAAGCAGTATCTGCTTAAGCAATCATGGCAGTCAACTTCTTGGCACCAAAAAGCAAGCCAACTGCAAATAAAATGGGTACTACCGCATAGATACCAAAATAAAGTGTCGTATGCTTCAGATAAAAGCCTGATAAACTGGCATTGATCCCTTGACCAACTGAATTAGATAGAAACCAGATAGCCATCATCTGTGACTCAAATGCTTTTGGTGCTAATCGATTGGTTACTGCCAGTGAAATTGGTGAAATTAATACTTCACCAAAGGCGACAACAGCTAGAGATAGGACAATCCAGTTTGCTGAGAACCCACGTCCAGTCATAGCAGGTTGTAGCAAGAGTAAATAACTCACCCCAACTAAGGCAATCCCAATCGCATAACGTTGAAACAAGTTGGGTAACTTGTCTGCAAACATCTTATAAACGACTGCCATAGCTGCTGTACCAAATACGACGACAAACGGATTGACGGATTGGATCATGGCATCTGCAATTTTAAGGCCGATAAAATGATGGTCAGACCGCGTCACAAACTCTGCCACAATCGTGCCTCCCCCTTCTTCTACAGCCCAAAGTGCCACCCCTGATAGAAAGATAGGGATATAAGCGACAACCTTACGTTTTTCAGGAGACGTAACAAGCTTACTGCTTAAAATATGTGTAAAATAGTAAATCGTTAGCAAGACCGCTGCAACTGTGACCACCTTTGAAAGGGACTGAACAGAAAAAGTATGCGTCATAACACTTGCGAAAAATGCGCCACCAATTAGTAGACACAGGCCAATAATTGTCCAACATACCTTGCCCCGCTCTGCTTTTGAAATCGGATTCGGAGCTGAAACATCGATTTGATGTCTCAAGTATCTTGCATATCCCCAAGTATAGATAGCGAGACCGAGACCCATTACAATCGCGGCAGCTGAAAAAGCAACGTGGAAACCGTAGCGAATTTGTAAGGCGGAAACCAGAGCTGGTGATAGAAAACTACCTACATTGATAGCGACATAAAAGATTGAAAAGGCGACATCAGCATCTTTTTCATCCTTGACCACACTACCGACTAAAGTAGACACATTAGGTTTTAGCATCCCTGTGCCAATAATCAATAGGGCAAGTGAGATCAGTAAACTGATTTCACCAAAAGGTAGCGAAAGGACAATATGACCCGCTAAAATAAAGACACCGCCAATAATCACAATCTTTGAAGCCCCAAAGATTCTGTCTGATAGCCACCCACCTAAAATGGTTGACATATAGATAAGTGCCCCATATAAAGAAGAAATTGCGACACCATCAGCACGTGGTAGCCCTAGTCCACCTTGTGCTGCTGTATTAATAATATAGTAAAGTAGAATGGCTTTCATGCCATAATATGAGAAACGCTCGGCAAATTCCGTCCCTAAAATAGTTGGAAATCCTTTGGCGAGGCCAAATAGGCCTTTTTGCTGTTCCTCATCTTCTGCTGCTATCATGGAAAATCTCCCTTAATTTTTTTAAGTGTACCAATAACCAACAAGTAACTTGTCCCTTAGCACAACTTGATTTTTTTAAATAGACTCAAAAAAGGCCCTATTATATGGACTATTTATAAGTATTTTTCATTTTAAATCTTTTTCTAATGAAAATGACATATAAATCTTTTTATAATTTTTTTCAAATCAACATTTATTCTATCATAACTAAAGACACTTGGCAACTCTCACTTAACGATAAACACACTAGCATAGAGGAGCCCACTATGCTAGTGAAAAAGTCGATAAAAAAAACGCCTAGATAGCGTTTCTTTATGCTTTATCCTACCTTTTCCCTAAATATCTGAAAACAGCCTCAAAGCCCTTCTTAAACAAATTGGGATGTGATCTTGCTAGCCAAACTAATGTGCGATCACTCAGGCTATGAAAATAACGCCTTTTTACATGTTTATCAGTTGCAGCGGTATAAAAGAGTGCTGCAAGGCTTTCTGAGCTTGCACCGATGGCATGGGCGTTTGTGCTCAATAACCCACCAACACGGTCAAGTAAGGGTGTATAAACTGAGGCTGCTGTTAAGTTTTTCTTAGCATTAGCCATCGCGATATCTCCCCATCCTGATCGTGTCAAGCCTGGTTGTACCGTAATCGAACGCACACCAAACTGTTTAACTTCCATATCAAGAGAGTCACTCCAATGCTGTAGTGCAGCTTTCGTTGCATGATAATAGGCGCCCAAGGGCATGTAGACATCTCCCCCAATAGAGGAAACATTGATAATCCTACCTGATTCTTGCTGTCTCATAATCGGTAGTACTAATTGGCTCAGATCAGCAGCACCAAAGAAGTTAGTTGCAAACTGATTTCTAGCATTGTCAAGCGGTATCTCTTCAACAGGACCATATTCTCCGTAGCCTGCATTATTAATTAGCACATCAATACGGCCGGCTTCGGCTAAAATCGTCTGGATGAATGTCTTATTTGAGCTATGATCCGTTACATCCAGTGATAAGGCATGAACATTAGGTGTTATCGGGATTTTCTCCACACGTCTAGCACCACCATAAACTAGCCAGCCATTGGCTGCAAACAGCTTAGCTGCTTCGAATCCCATCCCATTACTTGCACCAGTAATCGCGACTACTTTTTTCATCATCATTCCTTTCAGTCAAAGACATCATCTTCTGTTAAACTTGCAACAAGCAGTTGATTTTCAGGTTTTTCAGACCACTGAGGATCTTTAAAAATCGCGACTGCTTCCTCACGCGCAACCTCCAAAATCGGATAGTCGTTCACGATATCTGCCACAGAGAACTCTGGGAGACCAGATTGTCGTGTCCCAAAAATCTCCCCACTGCCCCGCATCTTCAGGTCTTCTTCAGCTAAAACAAAGCCATTTTGGGTTTCTGTCATGATTTGCATCCGACGCTTACCACCATCAGATTTGGGGTTAGCTACCAAGATGGTATAGGATTTTTTTTCACCACGGCCGACACGACCACGTAATTGATGCAGCTGTGATAACCCAAAGCGATCAGCATCCATGATGACCATAATTGTTGCATTGGGGACATTAACACCGACCTCGATAACTGTTGTTGAGACTAAAACATCATATTTTTTCGCCTTGAAGTCCAACATAATCTGATCTTTTTCAGTGTTTTTTAATCTACCATGAAGTAGGGCAACACGTGCTTTATCACCGAAAAATGCTGTTAATTCCTCAAATAGATCCGTTGCGTTCTTTAAGTCCATCATCTCACTTTCTTCTATAAGTGGTGAGATAAAGTAAACTTGAGCACCCTTGAGCACTTCATCAGCGACCCAAGGTAAGATACTAGGGCTTAGCTGCTCATGCTTAACCCAGCGTGTTGTGATTGGTTTTCTGCCTGCAGGTAACTCGTTGATAATCGAGACATCCATATCCCCAAATGCTGTGATGGCAAGCGTTCTTGGAATTGGCGTTGCCGTCATCATCAAGACATCCGGGTTCTGTCCTTTCTCACGAAAAACACGCCGCTGTTTGACACCAAAGCGATGCTGTTCATCCGTGATGACCAGCCCAAGTGACTGATAATTTACTGCGTCCTGGATCAGGGCATGTGTCCCTGTGACCATCTGAATTGACCCGTCCTCAAGACCAGCTAATAACAGGCGACGTTCTGCTGTTTTCATGCCACCTGTTAAAAGACCTACTGAGAGCTCAGGAAAGAGCTCCTGCAAGCTTTCATAGTGTTGATTAGCTAATATTTCAGTCGGTACCATTAAAGCCGCTTGAAAGCCCGCCTGAACAGCCGCATACATGGCCAAACTCGCAACGACCGTCTTACCACTCCCGACATCGCCTTGTAGCAAGCGATTCATATGATAGGGACTTGCCATGTCATCTAGAATTTCTCTTAACGACTGACTTTGAGCGCCCGTTAAAGCGAAAGGAAGCCGACTAATTTTAGCCGCAAGTAGCTGCTCATCGATTTTGATTGTCAAGCCAAAGGCAAGCGCCTTATCTTTTAAGCGAAGGGCTTGTAGTTTCAGCTGAAAATAAAACAACTCTTCAAACTTCATCCGGCGCAATGCCTGATGATGTGCTGCTTCATCTATTGGGAAATGCATATCATGTACAGCAGTCTTTCGATCAACTAATCTATATTTTTGCAGTAATGACTCTGGTAGATTTTCAGTGATCAACTCCCCCACACCTGCATCAAAAACAGTTTGTAAAAGCGTGACTAAGGCTGATTGTTTGATCCCTTGCATGACATGATAGACGGGCTGAAAACTATTCTCTACCTGGGCGAGAATTTTCATACCAGTAATGCTCATCTTTTTAGCATCCCATTTACCATAGATGGCAATCTCAGCATCTAACTCAACCTTACTTTGGAGATAAGGCTGATTAAAAAAGCTAACTGAAATAACCGCTTCATCTTGCTTGATTTTAAAGACTAAGCGATTTCGTCGTGCACCATAGTAACTAACATTTGCAGGTGTGACTACCGTCCCGACAATCGTCGTCTTTTCACCATCGATCAACTCAAATATTGGCTTAGCTGCAAAGTCATCATAGCGAAAAGGAAAATAAGTCAATAAGTCAGACACAGTAAAAATACCCAGCTGCTGATATCGCTCGGCTGATTTTGGTCCTACACCTTTCAAAAATTGGATCGAGTCTGTGAGATTCATAGCTTAATTATACCATTTTCTAAGCCACAACTCTTTGCTGATAACTATGTATCATCTTTACAAGATAAGGTAAGCTGGCACTGCCATCGTACTGTTTTAAATTAGCAAACAAAAAAGACAATCAAACATGTCTTCTCTCTAGTATTTGTACTTACGTACGATGGCTTATAGTAACGAAAAATAAATGGTATAAACATAACTCATTGCAATGACTAGTAAAGTCAAAACACCTAACAAAACCAGCTCAGCAGCCATGATCCTGAACGGATTTGTCTCATGTGCATGGATAAACTTTTTTGAAGACAAGATCAGACATAGAAACAGTGAAATTGGAAGGATAAAAAGAGTTTCTTTCCTCCCCCAGCTATCCACCTTAAATGATGATCCCCAATGTACAGGAATGATGTTCGGCAGTTTAACATATAAATAAATCGTGGTACATAAAAGCCCTATCCCTAGAACCAGAAACAGATAACAAATTTTTGAATAGATGTGATCGATAAACAACACAACTTTCATCAGTTTCTCCTAGTCTATTTTCTACTCATCCGCATAAAGTAGACTATCTTTAAAAATACCATTTCCCCATATCTCTCGCTCAGACAAGCTTGTCTCGATTAACTCAATCGGTTGGCTGTTAATGAGAACCATAGCACATTGATAACCAGAAAAAGGCGTATACAGTGGCATGATCACCTCTTTATTTGCTAATGCTTCCTTTATATTAGCTACCTTAAAAGCAACATGAGCTTCTTGCTGAATCCGATAGTCAAGAGGTGATCTCTCACCAAAAGCATGTAACTGAATCGGTAAGGATAACTCATTTAAGATATCCAAGGTATACATATCATATAAAGCACTATAGCGGGTATCTGGATTATCTTTTATCTCTGATAAGGCAACTGGCTTGCCGATGTGATGAAAGCTTAGTCTATCATTCATATCTATTACTATACTCCTAAAATCTAGATACTTATTCACTTTATTATACTATTCTATTTCCTTAAAGCAAAAATTTTCACAAAAAATGAACCAAATAAAAAAGAGACCGTTATGGTCCCTTTTCTCTATGGTACGTATGACGCTTATTGACCGTATAACTCTTGCAGTGGTTTAAAGATAATATCTTGTAAATCACCAGTGATCGTTTGTAGCGCTTGTTCTTTCGTCAAAAGCTCAGCCATGACAGCATTATCTTGCAAGCTCATGAACAATTCTTGCGCTTCTTTTTGCTCTGATTCTTCCTGAAGTTGACCAGCTTGCATCTTCATTTGGACAGCCATAAATTTAGTATATAGCTCACTCGCAACTTCATCTGCTTTTACAGCTGAAAGTGCAGTAACAACTGCTTGATATTCCGGTAAAGCGCGTAATTCACGTTCGAGTTGGTTCATCGTGTCATAGATATTCATTTTTTCTCCTTTGTAATCAATTATCCTTGATTATGCTTATCATACAAATTGTGCCTCATGTGGCCAACACTTTTATTTTATCAAACTATAGCCGATTAAGCCAGAAAATAGAAAGGTTTGAGACAGTTATGCTTTTTTGACAACCGACCCTTTAAGACCCATTGCACCAAACCCATCTATCTTAGCATCAATAAAATGACCGTTTTTACCATTTTCATTGAGTCTAATATTTTTAGCCTTAGTTCCTTTTTTGATTGGTTTTGGCATCCCTTTGACAGCAAGATCTTGAATGATAATCACATCGTCGCCATCAGATAAAGCAATACCAACAGAATCCTCTACAGAGAATTTTTCAGTAGCAGTAGCAGCTGTAATATCTGAAGCTGTAAACTCATTACCACACTCAGAGCAACCAAAGGTTGTATCTGATAACTCATAAGTAAACTCACTCCCACAGTTAACGCATTTTGGTGTTTCCATCATAATCTCCAATTCATTTTCTTACATCTTACCATAAAAAATAGCAAGAAAAAAACAGAGGAGCTAAGCTTCTCTGTTTTCGACGTTAAATAACAGAATTATTTAGCGAGTTTAGCGAAGTATTCAAGAGTACGAACAAGGTTAGATGTGTAAGACATTTCGTTGTCATACCATGCAACTGTTTTAACTAATTGAACGCCGTTAGCTTCAGTAACTTCAGTTTGAGTAGCATCAAAAAGTGAAGAGTTAGAGATACCTACGATATCAGATGAAACGATTTCATCTTCGTTGTAACCGTAAGATTCGTTAGCAGCAGCTTTCATAGCAGCGTTAACTTCTTCAACTGTAACTTTTTTGTCAAGAACAGTAACAAGTTCTGTTAATGAACCAGTTGGAACTGGTACACGTTGTGCATGACCTTGAAGTTTACCGTTTAATTCTGGTAATACAAGACCGATAGCTTTAGCAGCACCAGTTGTATTAGGTGTGATGTTTTCAGCTGCAGCACGTGCGCGACGGAAATCTCCACCACGGTGAGGACCATCAAGTGTCATTTGGTCACCAGTATAACCGTGGATAGTTGTCATAGTACCAACTTTAAGACCGAAGTTTTTATTCAAAGCATCAGCCATTGGTGCAAGACAGTTAGTTGTACATGAAGCACCAGAGATAACTGTTTCTTCACCAGTCAAGATTTCGTGGTTAGTGTTGAAAACGATTGTTTTAACATCATTTCCACCAGGTGCAGTGATAACAACTTGTTTAGCACCTTTAGCGTGTAAATGCAATTCAGCTTTTTCTTTAGT
>wild_sample_1__coassemble_275_pt1 | contig 39057 bp, 39 predicted proteins | sample wild_sample_1__metabat2_low_PE_006 | metagenome-assembled genome bin wild_sample_1 | reverse complement strand
ATTATCAGCACCATGAGGTGCGCTACCATTTTATTATACTAAAATTATCAGTATTAGGCGAGATGCTATCATCTAGTGACTGATAAAGATTAACTAGAGTAAGGCACAAAAAAAACGCGTCATCGCGTTTTTAATATTTTCTAAACCGTTGGTAACGTGCTTCGACTAGATCTTCTGTCGTCATACTTGTTAACGCGTCAAGTTCCGTAATCAAGGCAGCTTTTAGTAAGGCAATCGTATCTTCCTCTGGAATAATCTTATCGATGACACCATTTGCAAGTAAGTCTTTTGAGGTGATCTTCAATAACTCAGCTGCTTCAGGTGCTCGTGATGAATCCTTCCAAAGAATCGTTGCGAAGCCTTCTGGTGATAAGATGCTGTACATGGTATTTTCTAGCATCCAAACACGGTCAGCAACTGCCAAGGCAAGTGCACCACCAGAACCACCCTCACCATTTATAATGGCGATAACTGGCACCTTTAGGTCACTCATCTCAAGTAGATTTCTTGCGATTGCTTCACCCTGACCACGCTCCTCAGCGCCAGAACCTGGAAAGGCACCAGCTGTATTGATAAAGGTGATAACGGGTCTACCAAATTTTTCGGCTTGCTTCATTAAGCGTAGTGCCTTACGGTAGCCTTCAGGATGTGGTTGACCAAAATTACGATCCAGATTATCTTGTAGACTTTTACCTTTTTGAATCCCGACAATCGTCACAGGACGACCAGCAAGACTAGCAATCCCACCGATGATGGCGCCGTCATCTCTGAAATTACGATCTCCATGAAATTCGATGAAGTCATCAAAGACTTTTTTAGCATAGTCACGTGTTGTCAACCGGTCTTGACTTCTTGCGAGTTGCACAATTCTATTTGCACTATCAGGCATTTTCATGTCCCCCTTTGTTATCTTGACTATGGAGTTTCAAAATCTGACCAATAACAGCTGGCAAATCCATACGCTTGACGATTTTATCGACAAACCCATGCGCCTTCAAAAATTCTGCTTTTTGGAAGTCTTCAGGTAAATCTTCCCTTACTGTTTGCTCAATCACCCGGCGACCAGCAAACCCAATCATGGTTTGTGGTTCAGCTAGTATAATATCCCCTAGCATGGCAAATGATGCTGTAACACCACCAGTCGTTGGGTCAGTCAAGATCGTCAGGTACAACAAGCCAGCATTGCTATGCCGTTTTACAGCGGCTGATATCTTAGCCATCTGCATCAAACTCATAATACCTTCTTGCATCCTGGCACCACCTGATGCTGTGAAGATGACCACTGGGAGTTTTTCGTCAGTCGCATACTCAAACAATCTCGTAATTTTCTCACCAACAACTGTTCCCATAGAGGCCATGATAAAGCTAGAATCCATGATGGCAAGTGCTGTTTTTTGACCTTTAATCGTGGCAACACCTGTTAAAACAGCCTCATCAAGGCCTGTTTTAGCCTTGGTAGCAGCTAACTTATCCAGATAGCCTGGAAATTTCAATGGATCTTCTGAATCAATCCCAGTGAAAAATTCTGTAAACGTATCAGCATCTGCAACAAGGCTAAGCCGATCCATAGCTGAAATTCTGAAATTGTAGGCACAGAAAGGACAAACTTTTTCTACACCCAAGTCCTTGCTATAAATCGTATGTTTACAACTGGGACATTTGGCAAAAAGCTCATCTGGTACTTCTGGTAGCGTACTTTTATCACCACTTCTCGATCGATTTGGATTGATGCGAATATATTTACTTTTTTTATTAAATAAAGCCATAATCTATTATCAATCCTCTTTTTTCAAATATGTCGGTAAGAATACTTCTCCTAGAAAGGCAGTATCATAATCTCCTGCAATCACATGACGATCAGAAATTAGGTCTAACTGGAATTCTGCGTTAGTATGTACACCTTCAACTTCAAGTTCGAAAAGCGCTCTTTGCATTTTCATCAAGGCTTCAAAACGATTTTCACCATGAACGATGACTTTGGCAATCATACTATCATAATAGGGTGGGATCGTATAGCCTTGATACATGGCAGAGTCAACACGAAGACCCACACCACCTGATGGTAGGTATAAATCTGTAATTTTACCCGGACTCGGTGCAAAGTTAAATTTAGGATTTTCAGCATTAATCCGACACTCAATGGCATGACCCTTGATTTTAATATCATCTTGGGTAAACCCTAGTGCTTCACCTGCTGCAATCTTGATTTGATTCTTAACGATGTCTACACCAGTCACAAATTCGGTTACAGGGTGCTCTACTTGGATACGCGTATTCATTTCCATGAAATAAAACTTGCCTGATGCTTCATCAAGTAGAAATTCTATCGTACCCGCATTTTCATAGCCAACATGTTTAGCAGCGGCTACTGCAGCTGCACCAATCTCAGCACGTAAGGTTTGACCAATCGCAATAGATGGCGCTTCTTCAAGCACTTTCTGGTTATTGCGTTGTAGTGAGCAATCCCGTTCACCAAGATGCACAACATGGCCAAATTCATCAGCCAAAATCTGTACTTCGATATGACGTGCAGGATAAATCACACGTTCCATATACATGGCACCATTACCAAATGCTGCTTGGGCTTCGGCTTGGGCAGATGAGAAATTCGGCAGTAATTCATCTTGAGAATTAACTTTACGAATGCCTTTTCCGCCACCACCAGCTGATGCTTTGAGCATGACAGGATAGCCTATTTTTTGCGCCACTTCAAGTGCTTGTGTCGCATCATAGACTTCTCCATCTGACCCTGGAATAACAGGGACATTAGCCGCAAGCATTTGCGCGCGAGCATTAATTTTATCTCCCATCGTGTCCATAACAAGCGCTGATGGTCCGATAAATTTAACACCGACTTCTTCACATAGGTTAGCAAATTTTGAATTCTCACTCAAAAAACCGAATCCCGGATGAATAGCTTCAGCCCCTAAGGTAACTGCAGCAGAGATAATCTGATGCATATTTAGATAAGATTCAGTAGCTTTAGCAGGTCCGATACAAACAGCTTCATCTGCGATCAATGTATGTAGTGCATTGCGATCTGCTTCTGAATAAACAGCGACTGTTTGTATGCCTAATTCACGTGCCGCACGGATAATCCGTACAGCTATTTCACCACGATTGGCGATTAATATTTTTTTAAACATTTAAGTACCCTTTAACTTACTCGCCAATAGCAAAAGTCAATGTCCCTTTTGCTGCCAACTTACCGTCAACTGTTGCTTTTGCTTCCACAACAGCAATTGGTCCACGACGTTTGATAAATTTAGCATGTAGGATGAGTTGATCACCCGGTACAACTTGCTTTTTAAATTTCACACCGTCCATACCCGCATAAAAGACTAATTTACCTTTATTTTCAGGTCTTGATAGCTCTAAAACGCCTGCTGCCTGAGCCAAAGCTTCCATGATCAAAACACCAGGCATCACAGGATGCTCTGGAAAATGACCATTGAAAAAGGGTTCATTAATCGTCACATTCTTCAAGGCTGTAATCTCGTCTTCTGAATGTTCCAACACGCGATCGACAAGTAACATCGGATAGCGATGTGGCAAGGCATCTTTTATTTGGTTAATATCAATCATTTGATGCGGACCAATTCCTCTCCATACTCAACCATAGCCTCAGCTGATACGAGTACTTCTGTAACGATGCCATCATGCGGAGCTGGAATCTCGTTCATCACTTTCATGGCCTCAATAATCAGTAAGGTTTGCCCTTTTTTCACTGAATCACCGACGCTAACAAAATCTGATTTGTCAGGTGCTGGTTTAAGGTAAGCAACACCTACGAGTGGACTTGTAACGACCTCACCTTCAGCAAGGCTAACAGCTTCGCTTGGTGCTGCTGTTGCAGCAACAGCTGGCGTAGTATCAGAAACTGTGTGAGACACCTCAGCAGCCACTACAGGCGCACTAGGTGCTAGGGGTGCGACTGGCACACCGTTATTTTTAGAGAAAGACAAGTTAAATTCTGACGTGGCATAAGAAAATTCACGTAAGCTTGAGCCATCAAACTGTGACATCAAGTCTTTTACTTCATTGATTTGGATAGACATTTTGCTTATTCACCTTCCCATTTTTTAAGTGCGATGACAGCATTATGCCCACCAAAACCAAGTGAATTGGAAATGGCATATTTGATATCATGTTTTTTACCTTGGCCCAGTACCACATTAATAATTGATGTGTTCTCATCAAGTTCTGTTGTACCAGCATTGACAGGCGCATATTGGTGTTGAATTGCTTGTAGTGTCGCAATCGCTTCAATCCCACCAGCAGCACCAAGTGCATGTCCAGTTAAGGCTTTTGTAGAAGAAACTAAGACATTTTCATCATCCCCAAAAACAGTATGAATGGCAAGTGCTTCGCCTTTTTCATTGGCTTGTGTTGATGTGCCGTGTGCGTTAATATAACCGACTTGGCTTGCTTGAATTCCTGCTTCATCAAGGGCTAGTTGCATGGCTTTAGCAGCACCAGAGCCTTCTGGTAATGGTGTTGTCATGTGATGGGCATCATTTGTTGAGCCATAGCCCACAATCTCAGCCAAAATCGTTGCACCACGTTTTTGAGCATGTTCTAGACTTTCAAGTACTAAGATACCTGAACCTTCTCCCAATACGAAACCAGACCGATTTTTATCAAAAGGAATAGAGGCACGTTTTGGATCTGTTTCTTTCGTTAGGGCTGTTAGGTTAGCAAACCCACCGACACCCAAGTCACAGATCGCAGCTTCCGTACCACCAGCCAACATGATATCGGCATAGCCATGTTTAATTTCACGAAAAGCTGACCCGATAGCATTTGTCCCTGCTGCACATGCTGTTACTTCAGCACGGCTAACACCGCTTGCTTTAACACGCAAGGCAACATTTCCTGTCGCCATATTGGCGATAGAAAGCGGTACAAAAAGTGGCGCAATCCGTTTAGGACCACGTGTAGCCAGACGTGCACCTTGTTCTTGAATGACAGGTAAGCCACCAATACCAGAACCGATAATCGCACCAAAACGGTCATTATCAATCGAACCATCTTCAGTGTCGATACCAGCCATGCTTAGCGCTTCTAAGGCAGCATAAACAGCATAGATACTAAAGGTATCCATCCGTTTTTTATCTTTGTGGACAAAATACTTATCAAAAGGAAAATCTTTGACTTCTCCAGCTACTGTGATACCTGTCTCAGTCGCATCAAATTTTTTGATAGCATCAATCCCGCTGTTACCAGCTTGCAGATTTGTCCAAAATGTTTCAGGGGTATTGCCAATCGGTGATGTAATCCCGTATCCTGTGATAACTACACGATTTGTCATATGTTTTACTCCTCACTTCATCTTTCGCTTTGATCCCTTTATGTTAGACGCATAGAAGCTGTTAACCAGTAAAACTAGCTACCAGCTTCTCATGTCAAGGTATCAAACTATTTTCTTATTTTATTTATAGGTGCTTACTGCATGCTCATCCCGCCATCGATGGCGATTGTTTGACCAGTAATATATTCTTGGCTAGCAAGGAATAGTGCAGTTGTTGCAATTTCCTCAGTATTACCAAAACGTTTCATCGGAATTTGCGCTTTCATCGCATCCTTCACTTTATCAGATAAGACATCTGTCATATCACTTTCGATAAAGCCTGGTGCAATGGCATTAACGCGAATATTACGGCCAGCAACTTCACGCGCCACTGATTTTGTCAGACCAATCAAACCAGCCTTTGAAGCAGCATAGTTTGCTTGACCAATATTTCCCATCAAACCGACAACAGAGGTCATATTGATAATCGCACCTTGGCGCGCTTTAGTCATCGGTTTCAAAACAGCCTGTGTCATGTTAAAAGCACCCGTTAGGTTGATTTTTAGCACTTTTTCAAAATCATCTGCTGTCATTTTAAGCATTAATTTATCAGCAGTAATCCCTGCATTATTAATCAGAATATCAACACTACCAAGTGCTGTTGTTGCTTCATCAATCATGCGTTTAGCATCATCAAAATCACTAACATCACCTGAAACACCACTCACTTTTACCCCATATTGATCAAAACTAGCAAGCAAATCAGCTGCTATTTCTGAGCGACCATTAAGGATAATGTTGGCACCATTAGCCGCAAAATGATGGGCAATTGCTAGACCAATACCACGTGTTGATCCAGAAATAAAGACGTTCTTATTTGTAATTTCCATTATATTATTTCTCCAAAAGTGCGTTTAGCGAAGCCAAGTCATCAACCTGTTTCATGCCAACAGTCTTATCGATTTTCTTGATAAATCCAGATAAGACTTTACCTGGCCCAATTTCAATAAAGTCTGTGACACCGAGTGCTAACATCGTATCAATTGAGGCATAAAATTTGACTGGTTCCATGACTTGACGTGTCAGAAGTGATTTGATCTCTTCAAATGACATCACCTGAGCAGTTGTGTTAGATATCAAAGGTTTCTTGAAGTCATGAAAGTCAACTTTTTCAAGTTCGACCGCTAACTTATCAGATGCTGGTTTGAGCAAGGCTGTGTGAAATGGTCCTGATACGTTTAAAGGAATCATTCTTTTGACACCAGCTTGTGTGAGTATGGCCATCGCTTCATCGACAGCTGCAACTTCACCACCGATAACAATCTGTGCTGGTGTATTATAATTTGCAGGGCTAACAATGCCTTTTACAGAGGCTGTTTGACATGCTGCTTCAATGACATCAGCACTTGTGTTCATGACTGCCACCATCTTGCCTGAGCCTGTAGGTGCCGCTTCTGCCATATACTGACCACGTTTTGCAACGAGTTTTAAGGCATCCGCAAATGATAGACTACCACTTGCCACTAAGGCTGAATATTCTCCTAAAGATAAGCCGGCCACGACATCATAGCTAACACCTTGCGAGTCAAGTAAGCGCAAAATGGCAACTGAAGTTGTCAAAATCGCAGGCTGTGTATATTTGGTTTCAGCTAGTTGTTCAGCATCTTGATCAATCAACTGACGCAGATCATAGCCCAAAATTTCAGACGCTTCATCATACGTTTTTTTGACACTATCAAAATTATCATATAAATCACGAGCCATACCCAATTTCTGAGCACCCTGACCCGCAAATAAAAGACCAGTTTTAGTCATTATTTACTCCACTATTTTAATAGAAACTTAAGTACCAAGACTAGCGTATGCGAGTATCGTTTCGTACAAAAGTTTCCTTATATATTATCTTAATCTAACCACTTAACAGACGCTTTAATTTCTGCTTGGAAACCGTTGTATAAATCTAAAATGATATCTTCAACACTTTCTTCTTTACGGACTAACCCAGAAATTTGGCCTGCCATAACTGACCCATTATCAACATCACCATGAATAACTGAAGCAGGTAATTTGCCTGCACCCATTTCCTCAAACACAGATAAATCAGGGTCTTCTTGTTTAAAGGCCGCTAATTCAGCTTGTTCAAAATCTTTTGTTAATTGGTTCTTAATGGCACGAACCGCATGACCAAAATGGCTCGCTGAAACAACTGTTGAAATATCTTTAGCTTTCAACACTTTGTCTTTATAATTTTGGTGGGCGTTTGATTCTGTCGCAACGATAAAACGTGTACCGACTTGAACCGCATCAGCGCCTAACATGAAGCCAGCAGCCATCCCTTTACCATCAGCAATACCACCTGCAGCAATGACAGGCAAGTCGACAGCATCTGAGACTTGGCGAACTAAGGTCATCGTTGTCAGTTGACCGATATGACCGCCACCTTCCATGCCTTCTGCGACAATGGCATCAACGCCAATACGCGACATAGATTTAGCTTGCGCAACACTTGCAACTACTGGAATGACGATCATACCAGCAGCCTTAAAGCGGTCCATGTATTTTTTAGGAGAGCCAGCTCCTGTCGTTACGACCTTCACACCTTCTTCAATGACAAGATCTACGATATCATCAACGAAAGGAGAATGTAGCATAACATTCACAGCAAACGGTTTGTCTGTAATTTCTCTAATCCGTTTAATATGACCTTTAACGATTTCTTTTGGCGCATTGCCACCGCCGATAATACCAAAACCGCCTGCTTTAGAGACAGCTCCTGCAAGATCGCCATCAGCGATCCAGGCCATGCCGCCTTGGAAGATGGGATATTCAATGTTGAGTAGTTCAGTTATTTTAGTTTTCATGTTATGTCTTTTTATTTTCAAATAGTTTGACAATCAAACTACTAGGGAGTAAAAATTTTGAGAACGCTCACACGCTCTCAGAATTTTTATTATTCAGCAATTTTCGCATCTACGAATTTGACTAAGTCACCTACGGTGTTTAAGCCATCTTCAGTTTCGATTGCGATATCGTATTCATCTTCAATTTCGTTGATGATTTGGAAGATGTCAAGTGAGTCAGCATCAAGTGACTCAAATGATGTTTCAAGTGAAATTTCACTTGCTTCTTTACCGAGTTCTTCAACAATAATTTCTTGAACTTTTTCAAATACAGACATGATTAAATCTCCAATTTTTCTATTTTTATATAATGAAGGTATCCCAAAGTTTAGTCACTTTTAAAAATACCTTAAATCTATATTACTTAAATTTTAACAACAAGTGTGCCCCATGTCAAGCCACCACCAAAACCAGTTAGGACTATTTTTTGTGTCCCATCTAATTTGATCGTGCCTGAGGCTACCGCTTCTGACAAGAGAATCGGTATGCTTGCTGCACTCGTGTTACCATATTCCTGCATATTTTGTAGGAATTTTGAGCGATCTGCCTTGATTTTGCGCGCCATTTTATCTAAAATTCTTGAATTAGCTTGGTGCAAAAGAAAATAATCTACTGTTTCTGGATTAAGTTCTGCCTTTTCAAGTGTTTCCAAAATATTTTTTGGCACATCACGGACTGCAAAATCAAATATAGCACGACCATCCATCTTCAGAAACAAATCATTGGGCTGAGTAGCTTTTGAAAATGGTGAGTTGGGTTGCGTTAAGTTACTCGTTAAACTCTGAGAGCGACTACCGTCTGATTTAAGTGACTCAGATAAGAGCATGGGCCCTTGCGTTGAGGACTGAAGTAAGACACCTCCAGCCCCATCTCCGAATAAGACACTCGTTGCTCTATCAGACCAATCGACAACCTTAGATAAAACCTCAGCCCCAATCACAATCCCATTTTTATAAACACCACTTGTCATCAGTTTGTCTGCGACAGACAAGGCATAGATAAAGCCACTACAGGCCGCAGTCAAATCAAAGGCAAAAGCGTTTACAGCACCTAGTTTGGCCTGTACAAGACTTGCTGTACTAGGCATACTAGCATCTGGTGAAATCGTCGCTACGATGATAAAATCGATTGCTTCAGGTTTAAGCTTACTTTGTGCTAATAATTGTTGACCAACCTTAGTCGCCAGATCAGAGGTATTCTCATTTGAGGAAATATGTCTCTGTTCTATACCTGTTCGTGACTTGATCCATTCATCAGAGGTGTCCATCACCTTAGTTAAATCTTCATTTGTCACGACTTGCTCAGGTGCATAGTGTGCAACTGCCGTGATCTTGCCAAAACTCATCTAATTTCCTCCAAAAATGTGTGAAGATTTTCCAATCCTGTCTGTAGAATCTCTACTGAATCTTCTGGCAGATCTGCTACAAACCGTTTCACCATCTTTTGATGAAATTTTCGATGCAGGCGATAGAGCAAGCGACCACGTTGTGATAAAGAAACATGGACGACACGACGATCACTCTCACTACGATAGCGTTCTATATAGCCCTTTTTCTCTAACCGATTAAGCGATACGGTAACCGTACCAACCGTCAACATCAGATCTTTTGCAATATCGCTCGGGGTTGTTACTTTTGCTTCACCTATACTATCAAGTGTATGCATCTCCTTAATCGATACATCTGAAAATCGTGATGATCGTAAGGCCGCCTCTTCAATAATCAAGACATTATTAAAGATGTGCGTTAGATATTGATTTATTTTTGTGTAATCTACTGCCAACACATGCTCCTTATATAATAGTTTTGATTATCAAGTTGTTTGACTTTCAAATTATATCAAGTTTTTTTTCGACTGTCAAGATTTTTAAATAGCTAACTTTGACTTGCATAGCTTATTTATAAACATATCGTTTGACAAACGCTAAAAGTTTGATAAAATAAGTTATATAGTTTAGTACATCTAGTTTCTAAAACTATATAAGGATCTAAATACTTAAAACTTAAGGAAGAAAAAATGAATCTACCAGAATTAAAAATAGGCGACTTAACAGCCAAAATCCCTGTCATCCAAGGTGGTATGGGTATTGGTATCTCCCTAAATAGACTGGCAGGAAGTGTCGCTGCTCAAGGCGGTATCGGCATTCTATCAACTGCTCAAATTGGTTTTCAAGAAGAAAAATTTCAACGTGCTTCAGTTAGAACTAACTTGCAAACAATCAAGAAACAACTGGATAAAGCACGTAGTTTTGCAAAAGGTGGTATCCTAGGCTTTAACGTCATGGTTGCAAGCTTCCGTTATGACGAAGTTGTTAAGGCAACCGTTGAAGCTGGTGCTGATGTCATCATCTCTGGTGCTGGTTTACCGATGAATTTACCTGAACTTGTCGGTAACGCTAAAACAAAAATTGCCCCAATCGTCTCTTCAGTTAAAGCTGCTAAGATTATCTTACGTAACTGGGCAAAAAAATATAATCGGACAGCTGACTTTGTTGTCATCGAAGGTCCTAAAGCTGGTGGTCACCTCGGTTTTAAAGCAACTGAAATTGAACATGCCATGCAAACAATGGATGATGAAGTTGTTAAAATCATCGCCCACATTAAGGAATACGAAGAAAAATTCGATACAAAAATTCCTGTTGTCTTTGCTGGCGGTGTATGGGATCGTGCTGATATTGAGCATTACCTAAATCTCGGTTGTTCTGGCGTTCAAATGGCGACACGTTTTATCGGTACTGAAGAATGTGATGCACCAGATGACTTCAAAGATCGTTTCTTAAAAGCGACTGAAGATGATATTCATTTGACGACATCACCAGTTGGCTTGCCAGGTCGTGCAATTGATAATAAATTTACGGAAACAATCTCAGCAGGTGTAACGGCTTATAAAGCACAAGCAGCGCCTAAAACACCGATTATTCCAATCGCTAAATGTTTAAACTGTTTACAGGTTAAATTATGTGACCGTAAAACAATCCCTTACTGTATCAGTGAAGCCTTGCTTAACTCTGTAGAACATAATACAGATATGGGCTTAATCTTCTCAGGAACAAATGGCTATAAAATTAATGAAATTACAACAGTCAAAGCGATTTTCGAAGAATTGACTGCTTAATCCATCCTAAACAAGTGATCAAGTTAATCCTGATCGCTTGTTTTTTTATCTTCTTTTGGAGAATTCAGATTATTTTGATAAAATAGAGGTATCAAACTGAAATTGGAGAAATTAATGGCGAGTTTACAAGCAACTTTTTACGGACACACCTATGAAAATCCATTCATGAATGCCTCTGGTGTACATTGTATGGATACTGCAGAACTTGATGGACTAGCCACTTCTGCCGCTGGGTCATTTGTCACAAAATCAGCGACTGCCGAGGGGCGTGATGGCAATCCAGAACCTCGCTATGTCAACCTTGAGCTTGGCAGCATTAACTCGATGGGCTTGCCAAACCTCGGTCTTGCTTATTATCTTGATGATGCCATACAACGACAAACCGCTCATCCTGACCAGCCTTTTTTCTTAAGTGTTGCCTCATATAAAGGATTTGATGAATATGTTACCAATATGAAAGCCATTCAAGACAGTGCCTATACAGGCCTTGTTGAACTCAACCTATCTTGCCCAAACGTACCAGGTAAACCGCAAATGGCCTATGATTTTGAGGATACTGAAAAACTACTAACTGAGATTTTTAGTTTTTACACTAAGCCTTTCGGTGTCAAACTCCCACCCTATTTTGATTTCATGCATTTTGATAAGATTGCTGCCGTTTTAAATCAATTTGATCTTAAGTTTGTCAACTGTATCAATTCTGTTGGTAATGGGCTTTATATTGATGATGAAACGGATACTGTTGTCATTAAACCTAAAGGCGGTTTTGGCGGCATTGGTGGCGAATATGTTAAACCAACTGCACTTGCCAATGTCCGCGCCCTCAGACAACGCCTTAATCCGAGTATCGATATTATCGGGACTGGTGGTATTTTGACTGGTCGTGATGCTTATGAACATCTACTTTGTGGCGCTTCCATGCTCCAAGTCGGTACTCAGTTACATAAAGAAGGACTTGGTGTCTTTGATCGACTCAACACTGAGTTACTTGCCATTTTAGAAGCTAAAGGCTATAACACGATTGCTGAGTTTAAGGGCAAACTTGCGACACTAGACTAAAAATACGACAATAAAAAAAGGTAAGACTTGCTAATTAACCATTAGTAAGTCTTACCTTTTTTATTTAGAACTAATTGCCTTAGCTAACCTGATTTAATAGACCTAAATCGTCATTAAATATGGATTGGCATACCATCAGCAAGTTCACTTGTATCCATGATTGCTTCACCTAATGTTGGGTGAGGATGGACTGTCATAGAGATATCTTCAGTCGTTAAGCCATTTTCAATAGCTAAAGCAAATTCACTGATCAAGTCACTTGCACCTGGTCCAGCAATTTGAGCACCGATGACAACACCAGTTTTCTTATCGCTTAACATGCGGATAAAGCCTTTAGTCGCATTCATCGTAATGGCACGACCATTTGCTGCAAATGGGAATTTACTGATCATAAAGTCCAAATTCTTTTCGTTTGCTGATTCGACTGTTTCACCCATTGTTGCCAATTCTGGATCACAGTAGGCAACAGCTGGAATAGAAATGGCACAGTTTTTGATGTCTTGACCAGCAACATTACCTGCTGCAATTTTAGCTTCATAGCTAGCTTTGTGGGCAAGCATTGGGCCTTCAACAACATCACCAATCGCATAGATATGGCTAACACTTGTTTGTTGGTGATCATCGACAACGATTTGACCACGGTCAGTCATTTTAACGTCTGTTGTGTTTAAGCCAAGTTCATCTGTGTTGGGTCTACGACCAACAGATACCAAGCAGTAATCCGCTTCGATTTCTTGCTCAACGCCATCTACTTCATAGATAACTTTAACAGACCCGTCATCTTGGATGGCTTCTTTAGCTTTAGCATTAGTCACGATTTCAACGCCTTTTTCTTTGAAATCATCCACAACGAAGCTGTACATTTCTTTATCAAAGCCATTTAAAATGTGTGGCAAACCTTCGATGATTGTTACTTTACTACCTAAGTTAGCATAAGCACCAGCTAATTCACTACCGATAACACCGCCACCGATAACAACTAAATGTTTTGGTACTTCTGGCAAGCTAAGCGCACCAGTTGAGTTAACAACACGATTTTTGAAAGCAAATCCTGGAATTTCGATTGGACGGCTACCTGTTGCGATGATACATTTTTCAAATTCTAAGAGATGACTCTCGTCTTCTGAAATCACGTTGATCACTTGGTTGTCATTAAAACGTGCTTCACCACGTAAAATCTCAACCTTATGTTTTTTCAGCAACATAGCAATACCACCAGTTAAGGTATTGACAACTTTTTCATTTTTCCATTTTTGCGTTTCTTCCCAGTTCAATGTTGCGCCATTAGAATGCACACCCATGATACTGTTAGTTGAATGGATTTGTGAATAATAGTTATGACCAGCATTGATCAAGGCTTTAGAAGGGATACACCCAACGTTTAAACACACACCGCCGATAAAATCACGTTCAATGATCGTCACTTTTTGACCAAGTTCTGCTGCACGAATCGCGGCAACATATCCACCAGGTCCACTACCAATCACAACAGTTTCAACGCTTTTAGCTTGACTACCTACAACCATTAACTTATACCTCCATCAGCATATATGCTGGATCATTCAACATTTTCTTCAAGTCATTGATTGCACTTTGCGCGAGCATACCATCTACAAGACGGTGGTCAAATGACAAGGAAAGTTTCATCATATTACCAACAACGATCTCACCTTCTTCATTGACGATAGGCTCTTTAGCGATTGTCCCTAGGCCAAGAATAGCGGCTTCGTTGACATTGATAACTGGTGTAAACCAGTTACCACGTGCACTACCGATGTTTGAAATCGTGATTGTTGAGCCACTTGCAACGTCTGGTGTTAATTTACCATCACGTGCACGCTCTGCCAATTCAGCAATTTCTTTAGCAATAGCCAAGATTGATTTTTGATCTGCATTTTTAACAACAGGTACAAACAAACCATTTGGTGTATCAACTGCGATACCAATGTGGATGCCTTCTGGGTAAACAATTTCTGTTTTAGCCATATCAACATGGGCATTTAAGTCAGGGAAATGTTTTGCCATCGCAGCCAATGCTTTGGCAACATAAGCCATATAAGTCAATTTAACATCTTGTTTTAGGGCGATATCTTTAAATGCTGCTCTGTGCGCCATCAATTTAGAGACTTCAACCTGTTCAAATAATGTCACATGTGGCACATTTTGTTTTTGGCTAGTCATATTTTTAGCGATTGCTTTACGAATTGGCGTCATCGGTACACGACCAGCTTTTTCAGAAACAACAGCTTTAGGTGCTGCCGCAGGTGTAGCGACTGATTCAGGTGTTTCAGATACTTCAGCAGCAACTGGTGCTTCAGGTGCTACAGTAGCGCCTGACAAGACATTTCTAACATCCTCAAGCGTGATATTACCATGACGACCATTTGCTGGAACAGTTGTTAAATCAATACCATTTTGACGTGCAAAACGACGTACACTAGGCATAGCACGAACTTGTCCACCGATAACTGGAGCGCCAACTTTACCAGGTGCTGGTGCCGTTGGTGCTGCCTCTGCTGCAACTGGTGCTGGTGCCGCCGTAGGTGTTGCTGCTTCAGGTGCAACTGGAGCAGCTGCTGCGGCTCCAGAACCATCACCATCAAATTCAACTAAAGGTGCGCCAACTTCAACTACTGTACCAGCCTCAACATATAACTTAGTTACGACACCAGTATATGGTGATAAGATCTCTTGCAATAATTTATCATTTTGAATTTCTGCAATTGGATCGTCTTCTTTAATCGCATCGCCAACCTTAACTAACCAAGAAGCGATTTCGCCTTCTGCCATTCCCTCGCCGACATCGGGCATTTTAAAGATTTCTGTCATGATTTCACTCCTTATTCAAATTCAACTACGTTTTTAACAGCAGTAACAACATCATCAACTTGTGGTAACCAGTCGTTTTCTGCTGCACCAAATGGATAGATACTATCTGGAGCAGAAACACGGCCAATTGGTGCTTTCAAGCTAAGAATAAAGCGCTCAGAAATTTCTGCCATTACTGTACTTGCGATACCAGCTTGACGTTGTGCTTCTTGTGCAACAACAACACGACCAGTTTTTTCAACAGATTGACCAATTGTTTCAACATCAATCGGGCTAACCGTACGTAAATCGATAACTTCTGCATTGATCCCAGCTTTTTCAAGCACATCTGCAGCTTTTAGACAGACGGGTACCAATCCACCGTAAGTAATGATTGTCACATCATCACCTGCTTTAGCAACAGCTGCTTTATCTAATGGTGTTGTGTAGTAGCCTTCAGGTACTTCACCTTTGATCGAACGGTAAAGTTTCAAGTTTTCTAAAAAGATAACTGGGTCATTTGATTCGATTGCAGACAATAGCAAGCCTTTTGCATCTGCTGGATTACTTGGCATAACGACACGAAGTCCTGGTGTAGATGCCATCAAGCCTTCTAGGTTATCAGCATGCATTTCAGGCGTATGTGTACCACCACCATAAGGTGCACGAACAACAATTGGGAATTCACGCGTACCGTGGAAACGGAAACGGTTACGAGCCATTTGACCAGAGATAGAGTCCATTACTTCAAAGATAAACCCAAAGAATTGGATTTCCATGATTGGGCGGTAACCTTGCGTTGTCAAACCAATTGCAACACCACCGATAGCACTCTCTGCTAAGGGTGCATCGAAGACGCGTTCATCACCGTATTTTTGGTTCAAGCCATCAGTTGCACGGAATACACCGCCATTTTTACCAACATCTTCTCCAAAAATAAGGACGTTGTCATCTTTTTCAAGTGCTAAATCCATTGCCTCTGTAATTGCTGCGATATATGTTTTTACTGCCATTTACTTGCCTGCCTCTCTGAATTTTTCGATTTGTTCTTTTTGTACAAAACTAGGTTGTTCAAAAGTCGTTTCGATAAATTCTGAAATCTTTTGTTTTTGAACACTATCAGCTTGTTTAACTGCCGCATCAATTTCTACGTTTACTTCGTCTTTATAGTCTGCTTCGATTGTTTCATTCCAAAGTTTTTTGTCTTCTAAGAAAATACGCATCCGGATCAATGGCTCTACTTTTTCCCATTCTTCGATGGATTCTTTTGTCCGGTAGCGAAGTGGATCATCACCACTCATTGAATGTGGTTCTAAACGGTCTGTAATCGTTTCGATTAAGACAGGACCATTGCCTGCTACAGTCCATTCACGTGCCTTTTTAGCCGCAAGATAACAAGCGATAGCATCCATACCATCAACGACGATACTTGGAATACCAGCACCCCAACCTTTAGAAGCGAGGTGTGTTGCTGCTGTTTGGACTTTACGTGGTGTTGAAATCGCATAGCCATTATTTTGGATGATGAAGACAGCATTTGCTTTGAAAGCACCTGCGAAGTTCATGCCTTCATAAGTATCTCCTTGTGATGACCCACCATCACCAGTATAAGTATAGGCACACGCATCTTTTTGACGTTTTTTCATACCAAGACCGATACCAGCTGCCTCAACGAATTGGGCACCGATGATAATTTGTGGGAACCATGTGTTAACACCTTCCATCAAGTTACCTTCGTAATGACCACGACTCCACAAGAATGCTTTATAAATTGGGAAGCCTTTGTGAATCATTTGTGGAATATCACGGTAACCTGGCATCAAGTAATCGTCATCATTGAAGGCGAAACTTGTTGCCGTTTGGCTTGCTTCTTGTCCACGTGTTGGCGCAACAAAGCCTAGACGACCTTGTTTTGCTAACTTAACGCTTCTTTCGTTTAAAACAAGTTGTTTGATCATACGCTTCATCAACTCAACCAGTTTGTCATCAGACAAGTCTGCTGCGTCAAAACCAGCTTGGTCGATGATTTTACCATCTTTGTCTAATACAGCTAATTCTGGAAAACTATCAGCTTGTACAGCTAATTGTTGTTCAAAATTTAAAATTTCTAATGCTTGACTCATATTCACCGTCTCCTTTTAATTGTATCGCATCATTTTCACTCATGAATGAGTGATAGGACTTCCTCATTTGATATGGTACCAAAGTAGTATTTATCTTGATTTTCGCTCAAGATAGCACGAATGGTCGTTTCTTCAAATGGGACACCTATTAATTGCGGCATCAATCTTTCAATATCTTCCACGCCGAGGAAATCCCCGCCAAAGTAGATCTGTTTGATCAAGCCTTTTTCAATCTCTGCTTTGATATCTAAGATACCACCAGCAAATTTTTCATGGGCATGATAATTGAACTCTGGACTCTCGCCATAATTCCATTCCCATGTTGAAAATTTTTCTTTTTCAAGCGTTTTAATTTCAGCTAGTTGACTTTGCGTTAATTGAATGGGTTGGTCTTGACCATTTTCACTCAATTCATCAGTCAAAGCCTGTTGAAATTGCGCAATTGTTAAGTGTGGGGCATACTGCTTGATACTACCAACACGGCTTCTGACACTTTTTACTGCCTTTGAGATGAATTTCTCATCACTGACATTTAGCACACGCACCATCGTTTCAACATCTACATCAAACATTAGTGTACCGTGATGCATCAGATAACCATCCTGATAGCGCTGGGCATTCCCACTAATTTTTTTTCCGTCTAATACCAGATCATTTCGACCTGTGATTTCAACTGGAATACCTAATTTATGAAGGGCGGTAACGATTGGTTGTACAAATTTTTTCCAGTCGACATCTTGAGGATGCGCCACTGGAATGATGAAAGTAAAGTTCAGGTTGCCTTGGTCATGATAAACCGCGCCACCACCGGTGACACGGCGAACAACTTGAATGTCTTTTTCTTTGACAACTGCTTCATTCACTTCCTCATAGGTATTTTGATGCTTACCTACAATCACTGCATTTCTGTTTTGCCATAAAGCAAAAACTGGTGCTTCCGGTTTTAAATGCGTTAATAACCACTCATCCATCGCAATATTAAACGGTGCATCCAAATTTTTGTTGACGACATATCGCATTTACTTATCCTCCAAGATTCGTATAATTGAAATCGCTTTCCATATACCATTATCAACTGTTTTTCACTTTTTTTCAACTATTTTGGCTGGAAATTATCCTATTTTTTTGTGTATAATAAAGGATATCAATATTAAAGGTGGAATTAGTTTGAAATTTCTTACAAGTGATGGGGTAACATTAGCTGCTACAAGCAGTGGTGACGGCATTCCTGTCATTTTTTTGGCTGGCTACTCAGGGACAACTTATAGCTGGGCAGCTCAAAATTTATTTTTTAGTACAGCTGGTTTTCACTGTATTCATTTAGACAAAAGAGGACATGGTGAAAATACTGACATTCTATCTGGTTTACGAATCAGTCGACTAGCAAAAGATATACAGGAACTGGTTTATCAGCTTGGTCTGGATCAATTTCACCTGGTCAGTCATTCTTTGGGTGCTGGTGTTGCCTTTGAATACTTAAGTTTGTTTGGTGAGGATCAGGTCAAGTCACTTACAATCATAGATAGTCCGCCTAAAGCAATCAATACCAGTGACTGGTCCTTAGGTATGTATGACTTAACCTGGCAAACTGTATCAGAGACAGTTGAGAACTTTTCTCATGTTACGCTAACCAAAAAGAAAATCGAGACTGATTTACTAAGAAGCATGCACCAAGGGCATTATCGCTTTAATTTCTTAAAGACTGCGCCTTTGGTTGAGGACTTTTTGACCAAGGATTATCGTGATGTGCTCAAGCAGGTATCACTGCCCATTCTCTATATTGGTGGTGAGCAATCACCGCTATTCCCTAATGCCGTCGCAAGCTATTATAGCCAGACTGCCAAACAGGCAACCAGTTACCTAATCAAGGATGCTGGCCACTTACCTTATGCCGAAAGCCCAACAGAAGTGAATCAGCTGATTTCACAGTTTATCTTAGACAATCAATAAGCAAAAAACAGTCTCACATCATTACGATGTAAGACTGTTTTTTGTGTTACCCTTTGTACCTTTACTATTAGGACCCTGAAGTCATTAACCACACATCAGATTGTTAATGCCTACTTAAAGATTAGCACCGACTTGTTCGAGTAATTCAGTAATACCTGCAGGGTTTGTTCCGCCAGCCATGGCCATATCAGGTTTACCGCCACCACGACCATCAATGAATGGTGCCAGCGCTTTGACTAGATTTCCTGACTTAACATCGCCACTTTGACTTGCTACTAACAGATTCGCTTTTTCACCAATCTGCGCAACAAGTACTAAGACATCTGAACTATTCTTTTGTTTCCAAATATCTGCTAAACTACGTAGGCTACCAGCATCTTTTGCTGCCACTTTCGCAGCAATATAGGTGATGCCATTAGCTGTTTCAACATTTTGGAAGATTTCATCTGATTGAGCAGAAGCCATTTTAGCAGACAGACTCTCAAGATTTTTTTGTGCCTCTTTAAGGTCTGCTTGCAAGTTTTCTACCTTGGCAACCGTTTGTGACGCTTGCGGAGATTTGACTAAGCCTTGAATATCTTTTAAAATCGCTTCCTGATCTTTAAAGGCTTCAAATGCTTTTTGACCTGTTAAGGCGATAATACGACGCGTACCAGATCCGATTCCCTCTTCTTTAATAATCTTGAATAGGCCTATTTCACTGGTATTGCCGACGTGAGTCCCACCACAAAGTTCAACAGAGTAGTCGCCAATCGTTACCACACGTACAGTCTTACCATATTTCTCACCAAAGAGGGCTAGCGCACCCATTTCTTTAGCAGTCGCAACATCTGTTTCAACTGTTAAGACATCAATAGCGTTCCAGATTTCTTCATTCACTTGACGTTCTATTTCAGTCAGTTCATCAGCAGTAACAGCTGAGAAATGTGTGAAGTCAAATCGTAAGAAGTCAACTTCATTTAATGAGCCAGCTTGGGTCGCATGATTACCTAAAATAGTGTGCAGCGCTGCGTGAAGTAAATGCGTTGCTGTATGGTTTTTAATCACGCTATTACGACGCTTGAGATCAATAGCAAGTGTATACGTTTCATTTTCAAACAGTTCAGTCACTATTTCAACAGTATGCAAAGGTTGACCATTTGGCGCCTTTTGAACATCCGTCACTGTCGCCACAACAACACCTGCTTGGTCCATGATCACACCATGGTCAGCTACTTGTCCACCCATTTCAGCATAAAATGGTGTTTCAGCAAAGACAACTTGTGCTAGACCCTTAGCCGTTTTAACACGCTTATCATCTTGCACTATAGCTGTTAAAGGTGATGACAATTTTTGCGCTGTATATGAAAATTCAGATGTGACCGTCAAGGCTGTCAATACTTCTGACTGCTTGTTCATAGAGCCACCTTTTACAACTGCAGCTCTTGCCCGTTCTTGTTGGGCTTTCATGGCCGCTTCAAAACCAGCGTGGTCAATTTTGAACCCAGCATCTTCTGCCAATTCCTCAGTCAATTCAACTGGGAAACCATAGGTATCATAAAGCTTAAAGATGTCTGCACCATCAAGTGTTGCTTGATTTTCAGCTTTAAGTTTAGTGATGACTTCATCAAATAATTTACTACCAGCATCGATCGTCCGAGCAAATGTTTCTTCTTCACGGGTTACAATTTTCTCGATAAACTCACGTTTTTCCAAAACCTCTGGATAATAAGATTGCATGATATCGCCAACAACTTTAACGAGTTTATACAAGAAAGTGTCGTTAATTCCCAGTTTACGACCATGCATCACAGCACGACGTAAGAGACGACGCAAGACATAGCCACGTCCTTCATTACCTGGCAAAGCACCGTCACCAATGGCAAATGAGAGCGAACGAATATGGTCCGCAATCACTTTGAAACTCATGTTATCACCATAAGGATCATACGTTTTACCAGAAAGCTGCTCAATTTGACGAATGATTGGCATAAATAAGTCTGTTTCAAAGTTAGTATGTGCGCCTTGAATAACCGCAACCATACGCTCCAGCCCCATGCCCGTATCAATATTTTTATGCGGTAGTTCTTCATACTCACTACGTGGCACACTTGGATTGGCATTAAATTGGCTTAAAACGATATTCCAAATTTCGATATAGCGATCATTTTCGATATCCTCAGCCAGTAACTTAAGACCGATATTTTCTGGATCAAATGCCTCACCCCGGTCAAAGAAAATCTCTGTGTCGGGACCACTTGGGCCTGCACCGATTTCCCAGAAGTTATCTTCAATCGGAATCAAGTGATCCGGAGATACCCCAACTTCAATCCAACGATTATAAGAATCCATGTCAGCTGGATAATACGTCATGTAGAGTTTTTCTACTGGAAACTCAAACCACTCAGAACTTGTTAATAATTCAAAGCCCCATTCGATTGCTTCCTTACGGAAATAATCACCGATAGAGAAATTCCCTAGCATTTCAAACATGGTATGGTGACGTGCAGTTTTCCCAACATTTTCGATATCATTCGTTCTAATCGCTTTTTGAGCATTAGTAATCCGTGGATTCTCAGGGATAACAGAGCCATCAAAATATTTTTTAAGCGTCGCCACACCTGAGTTAATCCAAAGCAAAGTTGGATCATTCACTGGCACTAAACTAACAGACGGTTCAATTACATGTCCTTTTGATTTGAAAAAATCAAGGAACATTTGGCGTACTTCTTGTGAGGTCATTTTTTTCATACTAATTTCTTTCTAACTGCTTTTTATTTTTAAGTTGCTGAGGAACCAGACGCATGCGACTCTTGTTCCTTGACATAATCGATGGCAATGACTAAAGAGATGACAATATCGGCATATCTGTCATCATATATATCGATGTTGTAGGTTGAAGTAAGCTTAAACCATTCTTGGGAGATTTGGGCCACAACGACATCATTTTTTATCAGGTCAAAATTCATATCCCAAAAATTACCTTGAACATCAAGTCCTAAATCTTCGATCTGGTATCTGGGTTTAAACAAGGTGAATGCTTTAGCAATTCTAAATCCACCACCATCCGAAAGCGCGACATCAAATTTTGGTAAAAACTGAAACATGACTTTTGTAATTTTCGACACTTGTGTGCCATCTGGTTTATTGACTGTAAAGTACTTAGGAATCTTAAAAAAGCTGCCTGCTACAGAATAGGCTGGATTCCCAAAACTATCTTTAATCTCAAATTCACCACCAAGTGACCATAATTTCTGTTTGATGTGATAAGTCGTCATAGCATCTCCCTGATTTTTAACATGTGAATGTTTTTACAATGTAAAAAGAAAAACTCTATCGCAAGCAAGGGGCGCAAAAACGCGGTACCACCCTCATTCACGATAAAGTATCGTCTCTCTTTGTTTGATAACGCAGGTATCATCTGCTTATAAGCACGAATCAAGTTTGATAGCTTTCACCACCGCTATCTCTCTGTTTAACTTGACTATTTTATTTTTTTGCTTTTGAACTATCTGTTGTTGACTCAAAAGCTGCAAATGTATTGGCAAATTCTTTAGGTTTCACTTTTACATTGTAATCTTTTAAGTATTTTGTAATGATACTATTTACAAACTGCGTATCATTTTGTTTAGTCGTTGTAATGACTGCTTTAAGTTCTTTTTTATATTTCTTCCAGTCAGTTCCTTTATCAGCATTTTTAACCATCTTCACAACATAGAAAGAAGAGGCGCCTGTTTGAGGATCCATAACCGTGATAGGTTCAGCAGAAACTTCACCATCTTTTAGTTTAAATGCAGCAGCCATCACTTCTTTTGGTACTGATGTGCTAGCTGAATCAAATTTCAAATCACCTTTTTGTTCTTTAGCTGCTTTATCAAAGTCATCTGGTGATTTTTGTGCATCAGCAATTTTTGCTTTTGCGTCATCTGCTGATTTCTGAGGTAAGATTAAGGCTGAAACTTCTGGATGATAGGTTTCAAATGCTGTTTTATAGGCATCATCAGTAAACTTGATTTTATCGACAACTGCTGCTTTTAACAAGAGTTGTGAGCGAATTGAATCTTTATAAGAGCTTTCTGTATAGCCAGCTTGTTGTAAAGCAGATGCAAAGTTTGTACCAAGTGATGCCTTTTGTGTATCAAACTCTTTAGCAACCTCTTTATCTGACACTTTTTTACCAAATTCTTTTTCAAAAATTTTGTTAAATGTCATATTTTGCAACAATGTTGATGCCCCTGTTGTCGGATATTCTTTTGTCTGTGCATAAAGATCAGTAACACGAATCGTATCACCTTTCATCGTCACAATATCGCTATTCGCATCATTTTTCCCACAAGAAGCAAGTGTGATGACTGTAAGTCCTGTTGCAACAACAACACCAATTTTTTTAAAATTCAATTTTTATCTTACCTTTCAAGTTTGTTCTTGTTACCTATCACTCCTGGACACATAACAATAACCAACTCTATTATATCATAATTTCTTGCATAAACCTTAACTCAACCTAAGTCAATGTCCTCAGCATCTTTACGGATCATCAAGATGCCATCTCCAAGTGGGACTAGTGTCGCTGTCAAGTTTGGATTATTCAGTGTAGCAGCAAATAACTTATGTAAGCCACGATAGATACCACGTTGGTTTCGCTTGACATCTGCTATCGGTTTTGCCACATCTCCACCCTGGAAGACGTCATCAATCACAACACTACCACCTACTGATAAGCGATTCAGTATCTCAGGTAGAAAGACGATATATTTAGATTTAGCAGAATCCATAAATGCGAAATCATAGGTGTCAGGCAAGCCTGATAGGACATCGATAGCATCACCTTCGATTAAGGTAATCTGCTCAGCTAAATCATACTGCTTGAAGTTCTCCCTGGCTAGCTCGGCCATCTCAGGATTCCGCTCTATCGTGGTCACCGTTGCCTTCGGCGCTGATTGTGCCATCAAAAGGGCAGAAAAACCGATTGCAGTCCCAACTTCTAAGATACTTTTAGGCTGTAAGGCGCTTAGTAAAAACTGAAAATAGACAACTGTTTCATGTGGAATGATGGGCACATTTTCATCATGAGCAAACTGTTCCATTTCCCCTAAGAAACCTGTCAGTTGCTTTTGTTCATGTCTCATAAAGTCAACAATTTCTTGTTTTACGACTGGGCGACGCATATTATGATTAGAATACTGATTATAGGATTTGACACTTGTTGCGTCATGTTCTGAGTTACTTATTGTTTCCATCTAAATTTGTTCACCTTTTTTGACAATCGTCTCTAGTTCAATCAAGCGTTTTTCAAACACCTTAAAGGCATCAGTCAAATAGTCTGATGAGGTCATATCAACGCCTGCTTTAGCCATAACTGCTAAGGGATAGTCTGAAGCACCGGCACGCAGGTAATCCAAATAATCGGCCTTGTCCTGCTCACTACCAGTTACTATTTTATCCGCTAGTGCAGATGCTGCCGCAAATCCTGTGGCATATTGGAAGACATAGTAATTATAGTAAAAATGAGGGATTCGCGCCCATTCGTACTGGATTTCCGGGTTTTCTTGCGCCGAAAGACCATAATACTTTTCATTCAGCTCAGCATACAAGGTATTTAAATAGGCACTTGTGAGTACTGTGCCTGCTGCATCAGCCTCATGGATTGCATGTTCAAACTCCGCAAACTGTGTTTGTCTAAAGACGGTTCCTCTAAACCCATCCAAAAAATGGTTGAGAATTGCAAATCTGGTTTGCACATCCGTCACCTCATTTAGTAAGGTCTCAGTCAAGATATTTTCGTTTGTCGTCGACGCAATTTCTGCAAGGAAAATACTGTAGTCTCCATAAACATAAGGTTGGGTTTCACGTGTGAAACTACTATGCATACTATGGCCCATCTCATGGACGAGTGTAAAAAGATTATCTAGTGTATCCTGCCAGTTAAGTAACATAAAGGCATTTGTATCATAAGATCCACCTGAGTAGGCACCTGATCGTTTGCCTTTGTTTTCTTGTACATCAATCCAGTTTTCTTTGAAACTACGTTTGACCTTATCCAGATAGTCTTGTCCCAAAATAGCTAGTGTGTCCTGTGTCTTGATCACCGCTGCTTCATAGGTAAACTTATAATCCGTTTTTGATAATGGGGCATACACATCATACATTTTAAGCTCCTCAATACCAAGTACATCCTGACGCAATTTGATATAGCGATGTAATAAAGGCAGGTGGGCATTAACGGTATCAACCAAGGTATCGTAGACAGCTTCTGGAATATGATGACTAGACATGGCAGCTTGACGCGCAGAGGCATAATGCCGTGTCTTAGCAGTGAAATTTTGTGCTTTTACATTCGTTTGTAGCGTCTTTGCATACGTATGCTGATACTGGGCGTAAACACTGTATAGTGCTTCATAGGCCGCCTGTCTAACCTCACGCTTAGGTGATTCCATTAGCGCTATATAGTTACCATGTGATAACTGTATTTCCTGTCCCATGTCATCCTGTACCATCGGAAATACAATATCTGTGTTATCCAAGACTTCAAAAGTCTCAGCACCTGCACCAAATACTTCTGAAATACCTGCTAAAATCACTTCTTCTGCACTGGATAAGACATGTTGTTTTTTCTCAAATAACTGTGCAAAAAAATGACCATAGGCTTGCAGTTTTGGTTTATCAATATTAAACTGGGCAAACTGTTCTTGAGATAGGCTCATAAATTCTGGTTCGTAAAAAGCAAATGCTTCACTGAATTTTGCATATAATCCTGTTACCTTGGCTTGGTATTCCTGATAAAGACTGACGGTCGTATCTTGATCATTTTTCATAGATGCATACACATAAAGTTTTTCAACACGTTGCATCAAAGCTAACTCTAACTCAGTAATCGTAAGCAAAGTATCAGCAGAATTGATCAATGTCCCAGATAATTTAGGAACGTCATCTATTGCACTTAACACACTCGTGAGTTCTGCTTCAAATAGGCTATCAGTCTCAAAAATTGTCGTTAAATCCCATTTATAGGCATCTGATATCTCATCACGTTTTTTTACCATTTGTTACTCCTTTTGCTAATCTTTTCCTACTATTTTAACATAAAAACAGACCAGATACACCGTTTCTTGATGACACCGACCTCTTTTATGTTGTGTCATCGATTAAGACAGTTGATACCTGGCACTATAGACGCGCGGCGGGTAGACGATGCCACATGGCTTGGTCAGATGATACCTCATAAAATAATGGTAGTAAGGCCTAACATCTTGGGTAAGTTGGCAATAATCTGGTAAGGCTACCCCTTCAAACTGATAAGTTAACCAATTTAGACCTACAGGAAATATGACGTTAGGTAAATTCCCCAGGTTTAATAGATTTTGCTTATTTTTATAGTATATCCCTTGCACTTTCAACCACTTGGGATGCTTATAATAGAGCTGTCGGGCAATATAGCGACTGATATCTTGTGATACCTGACCCTTTAAACCTTTTGTCCCTCCTTTAAAAGGGGTTCTTAGTATATCAAGTAAACTATCAGACCCAAAAGTAAATGTCTTGACCAGATAATGGAGTTTTCCTGTCAAATCTTGGTGGATCAAGTAATTCAGACGGATTTTTTTGGCTTTTAAATCCAGTTCCCAATAATAAAAGCCAGCTGATTCTGAAAAGTATAGAAAATGCTGTTTCAGCTCTGACAAATAATCTCCCAGCCATAGCGCTTCTCCCATCAGCCATAAAACAGTATAGCCATTCCGATGGTAACTGTTGGTCCTTTCTCGTAAGCGTTTAACAGATAGGGGACTACACTGAATTTCAACTGCTATGCTAGCGTTGATTAACAAATCGGGTCTTTGCTGTATCTTTTTTAAAAACTGTTCTACTTGCACTGTTTCTGTCTCTGAAAACCAGTGATATAATGCTTTTTTCAAGGATAGATGCTGGTAACTCTCATGTTCTGAGGCATACTGACATGAAGCTGTGCTAACATGTGCAAAGTGGGGTGCTCTAACTGACCCATATTTCAAATAGACTTCCCCCTTACATGCTGGACACCTGAACTTTTGCGTTTTCAAGTCTATCATTTTCAATCGGTCAATGTCTAATAAATTCAGTATCTGTCTATCTTCATTTATTGCTACTAGCATGTTACCTCCTTACATCTATACGAAAAAGAACGACGAGTTGCGCGTCGTTCTTTTTCGTATAGATGCATGATTTTACTAATAGTTACTTTTATTGGATAGACTAAATCTTATCTATCGTCCATGATTGGTACAAGGCATCCATAACGCCAACTCCAGATAGCGTCATCTCATCAGTCATGATAGGACTTGCCACCTCTCCAGCTAAAATCAGCTGATTCACATGTTGCACTTCATAAACAAAATCACTTTCAAAAGGGGCATCGAGATGGCGGACAACTTGCCCACCCAAATCGTAAATTGTGGCTGATTTGGCGCGCCAAAACTCAGGAATAACTACTTTCCCTTTCGTCCCTTGAATCGTCATAACTTTATCAAGACCCACTTTTGTCGTTAAGAAAATATCCGCCAGGACGCCATTATCCAATTTCAGTAGCACTTTAGCCTGACTATCAGACTCACCTGAAACCATATCTGAAATTCCCGAGTATTCGTTTACCTTAGCATCAAAAATATACTGTAAATAACTCAAGGCATAGGGCAGCATAAAATGAACCGTGCCACCACCTGCATCAAGGTCTTTAAACCAGCTAATATGATCAATACTTGCATAGGCTGTGACACTATTTACAGATAATATGTCCCCAATTTCATCTGACTGCACAACTGATTTAATCAGGCTCGTAAGCGGTAAAAAGACTGATTTTTGTGCTTCCATCAAGAAAAGGTGCTGACGTTTTGCAATGGCAAATAAGGTTTCAGCCTCTGCTAATGTCAGCGTAAACGGTTTTTCGAGTAAAACATGTTTACCCGCTAACAAGGCTTTCTCTGCCTCAGCAAAATGCCCTTTATTATAGGTTGCGATATAAATCACATCCACTTCAGCATCCCCATAGAGCGCATCATGACTGCCATAAGCTTTGGCAATCCCATAGTCAGACGCAAATTTTTGCGCAGCCTCAAGTGTCCGACTTGATATCGCAACCACTTCACCCGTACCGCTCAAGCGAACACCTTCAATAAATCTTGGGACGACTTGAGCAGTTGAGACGATACCATATTTTATTTTTTTCATAGTTTATTATACCAAATTAAGCTAGCTAACCGACATAATAGGATTCATTAGCACTAGTCATCTAAAGAGATAAGCCAATTATTTAAAACTTGAGGCCAGCTAATGCTTAGAATAGTCCTGAAATATTCCCTAAATTATCAACATCCATATTCAAGGCAGCAGGTTTTTTCGGCAAGCCAGGCATGGTCATGATATCCCCTGTCAAGGCGACGATAAAGCCTGCACCGAGCTTAGGAACAAGCTCACGAATCGTGATGTCAAATCCTTCTGGTGCACCTAAAAGCGTTTGATCATCTGAAAAACTATATTGTGTTTTTGCCATACAGATGGGTAAGTTCGACCACCCCTGTTTTTCAAAGGCTGTCATTTGCGTTTGCGCCTTTTTACTGAATGAAATAGACGCGCCCCCATAGATTTTGGTCACAATGGCTTTTATCTTTTCTGGAATTGAATCGGTTAGCGCATATAGATAGTTAAAGTCGCTTGCTTGACGAGTTGCAGCAACAACTTTTTCAGCTAAATCAAGGCCACCAGCACCACCCTTAGCCCAGACTTGGGTCAAAGAAAAGGCAACTTGTTTCGTCACTAAAAGATCTGTCAAGGCCTGAATTTCAGCTGCTGTATCTGTCACAAACTCATTGATAGCCACAACAACTGGTAAGCCATACTGCTTTATATTATCAATATGGCGATTGAGATTGGCAAAGCCAGCTTGTAAGGCTGTGATATTTTCTGCTTCAAGATCAGTTTTGGCAAGCCCACCATGCATTTTCAAGGCACGAACTGTAGCCACAATCACGACTGCATCAGGGTGCTTAGCCAATTCACGTGTCTTAATATCTAAAAATTTTTCACCACCTAAATCCGCACCAAAACCTGCCTCAGTCACCGTAAAATCAGCTGCTTTTAAAGCTGCCTTTGTCGCTAAGACACTATTACACCCATGGGCAATATTAGCAAATGGGCCACCATGAATAAAGGCTGGTGTCCCTTCTATTGTTTGTACAAGATTTGGCTTTAGGGCATCTTTTAACAAGGCAGTAATCGCCCCTGCTATCTCCAAATCACCAACTGTTACCGGCTCACGGGTATACGTGTAGGCAACGACAATCTTGGCCAAGCGTGCTTTCAGGTTATCTAGTGACGTTGCTAAACAGAAAACCGCCATGATCTCACTAGCGACTGTGATATCAAAGCCATCTTCCCGTGGGACACCATTAACTGGCGACCCTAATCCACCAATAATTTGACGAAGTTGGCGATCGTTCAAATCAACGACGCGTTTCCAAATAATACGTCGCGGATCAATATTTAGCTCATTTCCTTGGTGAATGTGATTGTCTAATAGCGCGGCAATCGCGTTATTTGCAGTCGTAATGGCATGCAAGTCACCAGTAAAATGGAGATTGATGTCTTCCATCGGTAAGACCTGCGCATATCCACCACCAGCAGCACCACCCTTGACACCCATGACTGGTCCTAGAGATGGTTCACGTAAGGCAATCATCGCTTGATGACCAAGCTGGTTCAAGGCATCTCCCAAGCCAATCGTTACAGTCGATTTCCCTTCCCCAGCAGGTGTTGGATTAATGGCTGTCACTAAGATTAATTTACCGTCATCATGCTTTTCCAGCTCATTAAGACCAGCAAAGGTAATTTTCGCCTTATAGTTACCATACTGCTCTATCGCATCACTAGCTATGCCAGCTTTAGCTGCGATCTCAGTGATAACCCGCATAGGTGATGCTTGTGCGATTTCAATATCAGATTTTACCACAATAACTCCCCAATTCTTTATAATTACTACATATTATATCAAAAATATGCACTGTTTTTTTGCTATTGTTTATATTTAAGCCTTATTAAGCGTTAAAAGTTCGGTTTATATCGCTTATACCTGTCTTGTTCTCTTTTTTAAGGGTAACTAAAACCAGTAACCCTAAGACTAGCGTTACTGGTTTTAACTGATAGAGTCGACTGCGATAACAACCTTGCTATGCTGCTAAACAATCGTATCTTAACTCATTACCTTTTACAAGGCTGTCACAAACGCAATCAGACCAAAAACAATCCCTGGAAAATTGGCCGTTGCTAAGGCCAAATCTCTTGGCTTTTTACCCAGACCGTAGATAACCCATAGCAGGCAGTTAACAGCAGCGACAAAGGGTTGTATCGGATTCCCTTTCGCCCCAGCTAAGTTATCGGCAATCTGTGGGATATATGAGACATACATCATGATTGACATCCCTGTCGCGACCCAACTCAAATACTTAATCATTTTTTCTTGTTTCATACTTCTCCCCTTTTTTAATCTATACCTACTTAGTTTAACAAATATATGGCGATTATTCAGATATAAAATCCAGCATCGTATACAGTGGTTAATAAAAAAAGTTGGCAAGATTGCCAACTATCAACGCTATCCCTACTTTTTTGAGAGCTTAGCTATTCATTTTTTCATTCCAGAATTTTATTTTATCCGGTCTAAAGCCTGACCAAAATTCAATTTCTGCTTCAGTCTCATCATCAATAATCTTGATCAAGGGTAGCGACGTAATTTTATATTTTTCCTTAAGTTTTTCAACTTTTTTCTCACTCCAAGTTCGCTTGACCTCATTATGGCTATCAAGCTCAATCGAGTTTGTTTCCTCTGAATTACCATAATAGGTATTTTCATAAGGCATGCCAAGACTATCCATCAATTTAGTCGTCATTTTACATGGTGCACAATGAGGTTTTGTGTATAAGACTGCATGTACTGCGCTCATTTGTTTTTACTTCCTTTTCTTTTAATGTATACAAATAAAATAATTGCGATGATAATGATGACAGCGCCAATGATTGGCAAAAACTTTAAAACCTGCTCTCCCGTATTTGGTAGCATAATTCCCCTTTTATCTGATCATTTTCCGTTCAGCTAAACCACATTTAGGTGGCCACAGAATAAATATATTCTTATATGCTAGTATATCATATCTCCTATTATTATTGTGCTTGGCAATTAAGAGGGAGGACGATCAAGTAAAATATAGCTGGGCAACCCTATTATGATCGACTTCTGATGATAAATCAACAAAGTAAGCACCTTGCCATTTTTGTGTTTGCCTAGCTGTCGCATTTAACTGATCAAGCCAAGTTGGATAGACCCGAATGGCCATCTTGCCTTTAGCATGCTCACGACGTAGGATACCTTGCTTTATCAAGATTGATTTTGGAAAAACAAACTGTCCCTTTAAATCACCATCTATAATAGAAATAATTAATTTATCCGGCGTATTTGTCATGTCAAAAGCTTGATTTTGATTGTTAGGCCCTTTCTCCCAAAACGCAACAAAATAGCCCACTTTCTTTGGTGTCAATTTAGCTAATCTACTCCGATAAGATTGCCCATTTATTGTAACGATTAACCCCTCATACTCGTAATTTTGGGTCTCTTCATGTCCTTTTTTGATGCTTATCTTATCAAAGGCTGATAAGGTATCCGCTATTAAAGTCAGTGTTTTCATCTTTCACCTCTTTATCATTGTAGCAAAATTAAGGCAAGACGCTGTCAACTTACAAGTAAATAAAGGCTAACACTTGGTCATCGTTAGTTAACTACCTAAATTGCATTTTCCCTGAATATAGAAAAAAACACCCATTAGGTATTTTTTATCTATTTATTATTGATTTTCGCTAACAACTCTATCAGCTTTTTGTTTCAAATTATTTACTTCATTTTTTGCTTTTTCTAATTTAGCTGCATAGTCAGCAATTGTTGAGTTAGCTTTTTCTAGATCAGAAGCTTTTTGACTGTAGCTATTTTGTAACTCACCTAGTTTTCTGTTTGACTCTGATAACTGTTGGTTGATCGCATTAAATTCATTTTGTTTAGCATCAAATTCAGCTTGTTTTGCCGCAACTTTTTGGTTACCTTCATCAATCTTTTGTTGAATTTCAGCTATTTTTTGTTGAATTTCATTTTGCTTGCCTGCAATTTCGTTTTGCTTACCTGCAATTTCATTATCTTTTGAAGCTAACTGAGCCTTAAGATTTGAGAGTTGACTTTCATAACCAGACACAGAATTTTTATAAGTCTGAACACTACCATTTGATGTCTCTAAATCTCTTTTGACAGTTTCTAATGATGAATTCAATGATGAAATTGAATCTTTCTTCTGTTTAATGTTTAAAGATAGCTTATCTAACGAATCTGAAATTGATTGTGTATTGCTTTCTCCACCCCAGATGACATCTCCATTAGCGAAAACAGCTCTAGCACCAACTGTTCCAGCAGACAACAACATCACGACCAAAGCGACAAGATACTTCTTTTTATGTTTCTTCATTTTTAATTAACGTCCATTCTTTTCATGTTTTTATCATATTTTTATTAACAAAGAATAACAACCTCTTTGTTACTTTAACTATAATATCAGATTCGTTATTGAATGTCAATCAGTTTAGCCTTATGAATATTAATTCATTTTCTAGTATAAATCAACTCATAAATATTTGTATGGAACTAGTTGCAACGAGAGGTTAGACCCTATATTTAACAAGTTTTTTTTATTTTTTTTTGCCAATCCACCTTATTAATATTTTGCATAATATAAGAGGAATTCGTATACCAATACTCGAAAAATGTTATTTTAATCAAGATTATCACCAAAAAATTATTTATTTTTTAATAAAAAATACATTTTATGGCGAAAACAGTGATTTTCTTATTAAAAAGTCATATAAAAAACATATCAGAATTAAAGTAAAACAAAAAAAAAACCACATCTTGGTATGGTTGTCATTTTTTGACAATTGACTTATTTAGCAGCGTCTTCTGATACAACAATTAGATATATGCATTAAACATTTTACGAAAACTACCAGTAATATACACTCGTTTGATACTTACACCGTTCTATCCCCTTGCCTGTTAGTACCAGTTTTCTATCTCCTCTTATTTTTTCGAACCCTAGAATCTATTCCTAAGTAAGCGCATCTGATAGTTGGTAAGGTTATTAAAACTGAAAAACCGATTCCAAAGCTTATTGATCCGATTAATCCAATCCCCCTGCTAAAGAAAAATATGAGGAGAAAAAACACTACAAAATAGAAAATACCCTGATATAAAATTTTTATGTCATACTTCTTATTGATATAAAATACGACTATCGAAATTAAGTACGAAACAAAGACAGAAAAGAAAATTAGCAAGTTTTACACCTTTTTAAATTTATTATTTGCTTTATTATACTATAACATTAAGATAATTAAAACAAAAAATACACTAGGTATATGGACTTATGCGATAGATGACTGAACCTGTGATCCTTACGCTGACTTACTGTAGCTGCCTAATCCTTACTCATAATCTATAACTGCTTTTAGTTTTAAATCAAATAACTATTTCGCCGTTAGAAAGACCTTCCTTTTTGGAAAGTCTATATTCTGGGGTACATACCTAATTACTCAGAAGCTACTTTTGTTCTTATTTCAATAATTCTAATACAATACGTTTTTCTTACCAGTTTTTGTCCAAAAGAAAAAGTCAGGGGGCATGCCCTGACTGAATCAATTAAACTATTGACAACGTTGTAATTGAAACCGTTCAGCACACAATTCCCTAGGATCACTACTGACCAGTATTGTCAACATTGTATTGCTTACTAAAAAATTTCAACCTCTATAGTCTAATTTAGACCCGTTAATTAAGTTGGTAATTACGACGTTATTCATAAAACCTTTACTTAGTGAGTTACCTGTTGCTAGCTGGTGTCCTTCTGTTACAGCATCAACTTGACCCTGTCCATTAAGTACACTATAGATACCACGGCTCAAATTAAACAAAACAAATGCTCCGTTTTTAATATATTGATTAACATCCCCACCACTACATTGTGCAATAAACATTTTTAACTCTCCTATTTCTTTTTTGTCTTCATTTGAAGCATCATTTGAATTATTATCAACTGAATCTGAATTATACAGAGCTACCTCTGCTTTACGACGTCTAGTTATGCCTGCTTCATATGGTGTACCTTTATTACAATAAAGCATGATATCATATGCAATCGATGCATTATTAGCATTTCTACCCCAACCATCTCTAGAAAACACACCGCCTCCTAAATTATAAGCAAATGATACAAGCGCATCATATTGATTTTGATTGAACGATCGAGTGAAAAAACTATCTACTGCGTTTTCATACTCCACTAGATCAGCAACCAACTGTGAATCCGCTTGTGATTGACTCCATGTTGTGACCCCAGCGATTAGATTAGTTCTCCCTACAGGTTCCGCATGTCCCCAGCCTATGGTTATCTTGCCATCACCTATATCATATGCCGTCAGTCGACATCCTTCAAACTCTTTAATCAAGTTTAAGCCGTTAACGCCAGTCTTCATAAATATCCTCCTAGTTTTTATTTAGTTTATTTTAAAACTTGTGTTCGATACTTTTTACTTTATATTCCCCAGCTATCCACAAGCCTTATAATTTATATTTTATCAGCTATTTTGGTTTATTTAGGCGATGTGTATACGACGTTTATACGATCATGTCAATCCCTATAAGAAGGTAATTGAGCACTAGTTACATCATCTTTATACGTTCTGACAGAACATCCGGAAATTTCAGCTAGTTGCCATTGCCGATAAGCCATCTTCCATGCCCCTTTTAAATTTAAAAACAAAAAAACAACCACACAATCGCATGGTTGTCATCTTTTGACAGTTAAATTATTTAACCGCGTCTTTCAAAGCTTTACCAGCTTTGAATGCAGGTACAGTTGTTGCTGCAATCTTGATAGCAGCACCAGTTTGTGGGTTGCGACCTTCACGGGCTGCACGTTCACGAGTTTCGAAAGTACCAAAACCGATTAATTGAACTTTTTCACCTTTTGCAAGGAATCCAGAAACTGATTCAAAAACAGCGTTTACTGCTTTTTCAGCGTCTTTCTTTGTTAAATCTGCAGATTCTGCAACTTTTGCGATTAATTCTTGTTTGTTAGCCATTTTAAAAATGTCCTCCAATAATATTTTTACCCTTAGGCAAACTTTATTATAGCAACTAACTGCTATTAAAGCAAGTAAAAATGCTATTTCTAGCACTTTCGTGAGTCATTTTACATAAAAATGGGTTTTAAGCTATTTTTGCATCAGATGAAAGACAAATTGACCATTTTTTAGATCTATCTTTCCAGCTTGTAAAAAGGTATCTTTAGCAATCGCAACCTGTGGTAGGTCAATTAATACGTCTTGCTTTTGTGAATTAATCGTGACAAAACTAGGTAATTTATAAGCACCTTTAATATAGCTCAAAGCTGTTTTAGTAGGTATATTTAAAGTACCGATAGAAATGCTCGTCACTTTTAAGTCAACTGCGCCACTGTTTAAGGCATAAGGCTCAAAATAGATGTATAAGGGGATACTTGTCCCGAATAGCTTGTAAGAGCCTTCAAGAACAGCCTTATCTGACAGATAAAACTTATAGGTCATCTTATCATCTTGAAAATCTGCTAAGTATTTATTAATAACTGTATTGAGTTGCTCCGTATTTGTTGAAATATCAGCAACTTTATTCACGCCTTTAATCACACTAACATTATCTAGTATCTTTTGGTCCCTATGCTTGGTTACTTGTATGCCAATAACAGCGATAATCGCAATATTAAAGGCTAATACAAGTAAACAAATGTATTTCCAGTACTTATTTTTCATTTGCATGCTCCTTATACGCTTTTGCAACTGCATCACTCATCACTTGATAGCCAATATTATTGGGATGAAAGTGGTCTTCTTCAAATAAAGCATTATTGGTGATTGTATGAGAGGTCTCCGTTTTTTCTGTCACACCTTCATTACCATCAAGTCCTTGGTACAATAAATCATTAATCGGCACAAAGTACATCTTTTTTTGCTTATCAACAATCGCTTTCGTCGCGATATTCCAGTTATCAATCACATCTTGCATTTGCTTAATATCCGGAAAATTTAGGTAAAAAGGATTATAGATCCCGACGACATAAACCTGTACATCAGGATTAATCTGTCGGATATAAGCAAAAAGGTCAGAAATCTGTTTTTGGTAAGCTTTAGCAGGCGCTTTAAATGATGTTTCAGATAAATTCGCTAACTGCGTTCTGATGACTTTCATCACATCATTTCCACCAACAGTAATCGTAATCAAATCAGCTTTCTTGATTGCATTTTGAATTTTATTATCGGTTGTTACCCGTTTATAAATCTGGGTTGAGGTATTACCTGCAACCCCAAAGTTTTGGGACTTGACTTGCACATCATAGGTATCATCTATATTATGGGCTAATAAAGGGACAAAACCACCTTGGGCTGTCCGATCTCCCACACCTTCTGTTAAGGAATCTCCAATCGCCACATAGTTAAATTTTTTTTGCGTCAAAGTGCCTCTAAACTTGCCATTAGACAAATCAGAATTGACTGGCCTCATCCAAAAATTGTTAAGACCCCAAAAAAAGATAACGATTGCCACTAAAAAGAGGGCAACTTCAATTATCCAACGGATGTATTGATTCATTTTTTTGTGTTTTTTCATGTTTCCCATAGTGGATACCTTCATTTAAAATCATTAATTTTTTTGAGTAGCCATATGCTTGATGCACTTCTCTATTACCAATTATATATAGTTATCCTATTTAATGACGACGCTGATATTACTTAGTTAAACTTACTCAAATTCAATCAGAAGTGCCCAAGCACCTGGACCGGTATGTGTTGCTACAGTTGAGTTTGTATCTAGAACTGAAATCTTTTCAGTCACAAATGGTTGTAGTTGATCTCTCATATGGTGTGCAAATGTGAGATTTTCAGCATGTGAAATACCGATGTGCTTCACTTTACGACCAGAAATTTTCGACATAAAGTCGTCCAACCATTTTTGAAATGTTTTATTTCCTCGGCCCTTTAACATAGGCTGCAAATTATTATCAACAAATTCCATGACGATTTTGATATTTAAGAGGCCACTCAAGACGCCCGTTACGCGATTAACCCGGCCACCTTTGACCAAGTTATCAAGATTTGCTATGCCGATATAAAGCTCTGTATTATTTTTAGTCTTGATTGTTGCGGCAATGATTTCTTCTTTTGTCGCCCCTTGCGCTGCTAACTTAGCGGCTTCAACCACTTGAAATCTTAAGCCTTGGTCGATAAAATCACTATCAATGACTGTTACATCAGCATTTGATAACATGGCACCTTGACGGGCTGCTTCTACCGTACCTGATAAGGCCTTGGTCAAGTGAATACTGATGATTTGACTACCATCTTCAGCTAATCTATCGTAAACCTCTGTAAATACACCAACCGGTGGTTGAGATGTTTTAGGTAGATGTTTACTTGCTTTCATTTTTGCCATGAATGTTTCTGCTGATAAATCGGTATCCTGGTATAGCACACCATCAATCAATATAGCAAGCGGCACAATTGTAATGTTATATTTTTCAATCAGCTCTGGATCAACTGTAATTGTCGAATCCGTCACAATTTTTATCGTCATTCTTAAACTCTTTTCTGTTCAAAATCATATTTTTTTAAAAAAAATAGTAGCATTTCTAAAAAATATGGTATACTATAGATGAAGTGGTTTCCAAAACTAGATGTCGTTTTGCAAACCCTCTGCTAATTATTATATCAAATTCTGAGTATATTGCCATTAAATATACTCCTACTCATAAGAGAGGTTACACTAGATGACCCAATCAGGACTACAAATAGAAACTAGGTATCTTTTGAAAAATTCTAAAGCTTATATCATTACAAATGAAGTCTTCAATGCTGTTACGCATGGTATTGGCTTTGCCTTTGCTGTTGCAGGACTTATCTTGCTTATTCTAAAGGGAGCTGCTAATCATTCTGCCATTCAGATCGTTAGCTATAGTATCTATGGCACAACCTTAGTCTTACTTTTTCTTTTTTCAACCCTATTTCACAGTCTCATTTTTACCAAAGCAAATCAAGTCTTCCAAGTCTTTGATCACTCATCCATCTACCTGCTGATAGCAGGTACTTATACACCCTACTGCTTGATCACCCTTAATGGTTGGCTAGGTTGGACGCTTTTTGCCATCGTTTGGGCTTGTGCCATAGCTGGCGTCGTACTGAAATCTATTTTTCTACCCAAATGGGATGATGTGCCAAAAATATCAACTATCTTGTATGTCATCATGGGCTGGCTCATCGTATTTGCCTTAAAACCACTTTGGGATGCACTACCTCATCCTGGTGTTTGGCTCTTATTTGTTGGTGGTGTTCTTTATACGTGTGGGGCTTACTTTTATTCTCTAAAGTTTCCTTATGCACACGTCGTATGGCACTTATTTGTTATGGCAGCCGCTGTACTCATGTGGGTTTCGGTTTATAAGTTCATCTAATTTAAATGTTGGAACAGTGGCTAGTTTGAAGGACTCAAACTAGCCACTATTTTTTAACGCAACTAAATTTTATAAATTGCCTGTTTACTTAGATTAATAGAGACGACCATTTATTTGGTCTTTTTTTGTATCTATCTCTAACTATTTGATATTGATGAAAAAAGTACCTGAATTCATATAATTTCCATCAATAGTTCACGAATTACTTATCAAACACTCATTTAAGTTATAATTAAATGAGT
>wild_sample_1__coassemble_265_pt1 | contig 42182 bp, 31 predicted proteins | sample wild_sample_1__metabat2_low_PE_006 | metagenome-assembled genome bin wild_sample_1 | reverse complement strand
GTATTTCAAGAAAGTTCGTATAACCAACAAACTTACATTGTCATTGTAAACCCTTACACTATATTTGTCAAGCACCAGTCTGCTATTTTTATATCATTGGCCCATCTGCTATCTTGTCTATCAAAAAATGACTGATAGTCAAGGTAAGTCTTTTTCTCAATGCTATGCGCATTTAATATTATTTTAAGCTTTGTTCATTATAATAAACTCATCCCTAAAATTTTTCATAACAACTCCTTAAGACGCCTAGGTTTGGATAACCTAGGCGTCTTTTTTTTATGGTCTCTTAGTCACACACCTCTCTAAAAGTAAGCGTTTACAATTTATGCTAAACTTATGATAAAAGGAGGTGACCTATGATACATCTAAACCGTATCTCTTTATATCATTTTTTTCCGATATGTGCGATCATCAGTTTAGTCATAATCAGGTTCATCGAACTTAATTATGCTGATAGAAATCCACAAATCATTCGAACTTATTTATTCTTTAATCTACTTTTCCCCTCAGTTTACTTTTTTCTAGTTGCTTATTTAGTGCCTTTATTTATATCACTTACCCATAAAGTTAATATGAAACGCTTGCTAAAAGTCACCTGGGTAACCCTAGTATCACTATATCTGTTAGTTAGTATCTACGTTTGTTTGATCAAACAACAACCTGATTTATTCCCACAAAATATAGATATTAGCTTAGGTATCCTTGGTGGCTTATTACTAGGTTGTGACTTAGCTTGTCCAAAATCAAGCACTAGCATAAAGAACCCTAGTTAACGACGACTGTGTATTTATAGTTAAAAATCCCCATAACTTCTAGCGTTATAGGGATTTTTAAGGTGCTTAGTTATAGACAAGTCAGATATGTTTAAACCAGTAAACAAGTCAAGATATCTGCGTACAAAAGACAGTCACATCAAGCCATCTGCTTTAGCTAGTTTATCTAGCATCTCGACAAATGCTACTAACTCATCAGCTAGTACCGCATGTCTTAAATAGGCATATTGAACGTAGAATAGAATTTTATCATCTACCACGAGTGGGAGTTTAACGACTCCTGCCATATCTTGAAAGGGCAAAAAATCGGTCATTAAGGTAATACCAGCATTGGCCCTCACCATCTGCCCAATCGTGTGCACATCTGAAAATCGGAATAAGACTTGCGCTTTTTTTCTATATTTATCACTCAGATTTTGAAACGCCTTGGTATGAACAAAGCCATCCTCAAGTAAAATGTATGGATAGTCCAGTGTCTCTTCAAATGTCACCTCTGTCTTTTGAGCTAATGGATTATCCTTAGCGACAAAAATATAAAACTCACGCTGATATAAGAGGTTAACGGTTAGATTAGGATGCGTCAAGGGCACAATACTACCAATTAGACTAAAGTCCAGTTGCCCTGATAATAATTTTGTCAGTAACGACTTTGAGCCACCCGAAACCAAGTCAAATTTTGAGATTAAGTCAACAGTCCCTGGCACTTCCAGTAAGCTTGACAGTAATCTAGCCCGAATGATAGGTGGAAAACCGACATAGATTTTATGTTGCTTAGCATGCTCGATGGCACTTTCTACTACCGTAAATTCATCTAGTATATGACTAATATGTGACTTTAAAATCTCACCTTCTTGCGTCAATACAACAAAGCGATGTGAGGGATCTTTCTGAATTAAATCGCAGTTGTAATAATCTTCTAAGCGTTTCATGGCATGGCTAATTGTTGGCTGACTCACATTGAATTGCTTGGCAACCTGAGTAAATGATAGTAATTCAGCTAAGGCATTAAAAAAATCAAAATCTCGTAAATTCATCTTCCACTACTCCTTTTCATTATTCTATCATATTTGAGACAATTTGTTATTCTTAAATCTTATCATATCTAGAAGATTTGACTATAATAACTTATAAGTTATAGAATAAAACTTGTAAATGAGTTTTACAACATTATATTAATTGGAGGATGTACAAATGCGTGCACATGAAATTTTAAACAACCCTTTCTTAAATAAAGGGACAGCCTTTACAGAAGCCGAAAGAAAATCACTTGGTTTAGTTGGTATTTTACCCCCTTATGTTCAAACAATTGACCAACAAGCTGAACAAACTTACCAACAGTATTTGACGAAACCTAATGATCTAGAAAAACGTCATTTCTTAATGGAAATTTTCAACACAAACCGGACTTTATTTTATTATTTATTTAATCAACATATCGTTGAATTTAATCCAATCGTTTATGATCCAACGATTGCGGATACGATTGAAAACTATAGCCATCTATTTGTGGATACACAATATGCTGCCTATCTTGATATCAACCATCCAGAAAACATTAAAGAAACACTTGAAAATGCTGCTGGAGATAGAAAAATTCGCTTAATCGTTGTTACTGATGCTGAAGGGATTCTGGGTATTGGCGACTGGGGCACACAAGGTGTTGATATTTCTGTCGGTAAACTGATGATTTATACTGCTGCCGCTGGGATTGATCCTGAATGTGTCTTACCGATTGTGATTGATGCAGGGACAACGAGACAAGAACTCTTGAATGATCCCTTGTACTTAGGTAATCATCAAGAACGTCTATATGGTGATGACTACTATGACTTCATTGATCAATTCGTTAACACAGCTGAGGATATGTTCCCTAAATTATATTTACACTGGGAAGACTTCGGTCGTTCAAACGCTGCGACTATTTTGAACAAATACAAAAATATCATCCCAACTTTCAACGATGATATCCAAGGTACAGGTATCGTTGTCCTCGGTGGTATCTTCGGCTCTCTTGATATTACAGGTGAAAAGTTAACTGATCAAGTCTACCTTTGCTATGGTGGTGGGTCTGCTGGAGCAGGGATATCAAATCGTGTTCATGCAGAAATGGTCAGCGAAGGGCTTTCTGAGGAAGAAGCCTACAAACGTTTCTTTATGGTTGATAAACAAGGGCTATTATTTGATGATATGACTGACTTAACACCAGCTCAAAAACCATTTGCTAAAAAGCGAAGTGACTTTGCGAATGCTGATGACATGACAGATTTATTGACAATTATCAAAACTGTCAAACCAACTATTCTGGTTGGGACATCTACTGATCCAGGTGCCTTCACTAAAGCAGTCGTCGAAGCCATGTGCGCGAATACAGCACGTCCTATTATCTTCCCAATTTCAAATCCAACCAAAAAATTAGAAGCAACAGCGCAACAAGTAATCGAATGGTCTGACGGTAAAGCCTTCGTCGCAACTGGTGTACCATCAGACACCATCACTTACAAAGGGGTTGACTATCAAATCGGACAAGCTAATAACGCCCTAATCTACCCAGGATTGGGACTTGGTATGCTTGCATCAGAAGCCTCACTTTTGACTGACGAAATGATTGGTGCTGCAGCACATTCTCTAAGCGGTCTCGTTGACTTAACACAAGCTGGTGCACCTGTTCTCCCACCATTCCAATATGTTGCGGATGTCTCTATCAAAGTTGCCGAAGCAGTTGCCAACATGGCCAAATCACAAGGTCTAGCACAAGCTAAAGAAACAGATATGTCTAAAGCAGTAAAAAACCTCAAATGGTATCCAGAATACTAAGAGGACTTAAACAAAAATGAAAAAGTTAAAATCAATCAAAATTTCTGGGATTAGCCTCCCACTCTATGCTTTCGTTATGATTGTCCTTGCCATCGTCATCAGCTTAGGCAAACTCCCACTCAACATGGTTGGGATCACTTTACTTTTAGTTGCCCTAGGACATCTGCTCTACTATATTGGTGAGAAGCTACCGATTATGAATGCCTATCTTGGTGGGGGATCTGTATTTACTCTGATAGGGGCAACGCTTCTGTCCACTTTCCACTTAATCCCGGCACATGTTATTGGTGCTGTTGGTAAATTCATGGGTGGTCAATTCGGCTTTCTGGATTTCTATATCGCAGCGCTTATCTGTGGGTCTATTTTAGGGATGAATCGCAAACTTTTGATTAAAGCATCAACTAAATTTATCCCCGTTGCTTTGGTCACGATGGTCGTTGGCTTCTTCGCAGTAGGTTTTATGGGCATGTTACTTGGTAAGGGCTTTGCTCACTCTGTTATGTATGTATCGATGCCGATGATGGCTGGTGGTATGGGCGCAGGCATCACGCCGCTCTCTCAAATCTACGCATCTGGCCTATTTCATGGCAATCAAACTGCGATTTTCTCTCAATTAGCACCAGCAGTTACTTTCGGGAATATTATCGCCATCATCGGCGCATTATCTATCTCAAAAGTATTTGCCAAAACGAAATACAATGGCCATGGTACGCTGATTACAGCGACTAAGGAAGAATTAGCTAAACCCAAAATAGTTTTAGATGCCCAACAAATCGGTGTCGGACTCTTGTTTTCCTTCTCTCTTCTCATGGTTGGTAATATCCTCAATAACTTTTTCCCAAAAGTGCATGAGTATGCCTTTATGATTATTATTGTCTTCATCATCAAAGCAACTGATACTGTGCCTAAAAAATTAGAAGATGCTGTGGTAATGTTCAATCAAGTCATCATGACAAATTTGACCCATGCTGTATTAGCTGGTATCGGGTTGGCTTTGATTGACTTAAAAACACTTGCTTCTGCTTTTACTTGGCAATTTGTCGTCCTTTGTTTGACAAGTGTCATCGCAATGGGGCTTACCAGCTGGTTCCTAGGTCTAGCACTCGGTATGTATCCCGTTGAGACCGCAATCGGTGCTGGTATGATCAACAACTCCATGGGTGGTACAGGTAATATCGCAGTATTATCTGCATCTGATCGTATGGAAATGATTGCTTTTGCACAGATGGCCAATCGGCTATGTGGCGCAATCGTCCTCATCATGGGTGGTATTCTCATCCGATTCTTCTATCACTAACCACACTTTAGCTTTAACTTAAGCTTTAACTAGCAACATCGAAAAAGTAATGTCTATCATGTTTTACTCTGATCGACATTACTTTTTTTATGTTTTAAGAAAACAGAAAAATCGTATTAGTTTTTCTACTACTGGATATGATGGGCGTGATGACTATCTAATCGTTATTGATATATTGACAGACTTTCTTAAACTTAGCCTTCTATATTGCTAAATTCGGTAATATATGCTAGAATTAGCATACTTTGTTAGTTTATGGGGAGTAGCAGCAGTCTTTTTTGACTGGAATGAATCAACATTTACCCGTATGCCTCACAGCATACTGGTTCATTCTTAATTTGCCAGACCAAGAAGATAGGTCTATTTTAGGCTTGATTTTCTTGGTTTTTTACTAGCAAAAAATTTGGAGGAAAACATGTCTAAAGGAAATCTCAAATCAAAAGCAACACTCGGCGGTGTGCTAGTTGCGACAGGAATTGTTTATGGCGATATTGGTACTAGTCCACTATACGTTATGAAATCAATCGTCAGTGGGCAGGGTGGGCTACATAATATTTCAGAGTCATTCTTAATCGGATCGGTTTCACTCATTCTTTGGACCCTCACTTTGTTAACAACTTTTAAGTATGTCTTAATCGCCTTACAAGCAGATAATCATGGTGAAGGTGGTATTTTTTCGCTCTTTACCCTGGTACGTAAGCAAGCTAAGTTTCTGACGATCGTGGCGATGATTGGGGGTGCAGCATTACTTGCTGATGGGGTCCTGACGCCAGCGATGACCGTGACGACCGCTATAGAAGGACTAAAAGAAATCCCCGCCTTTACATCGGTATTCGGCAACAGTCAAACTGTCATCGTGGTCATTACTTTAGCAATCATTACCCTACTATTTTTCATACAGCGCTTTGGCACAGATAAAATCGGTAAAGTGTTTGGCCCAATCATGTTCCTATGGTTTACTTTTATCGGCCTTATTGGGCTGGCAAATATGATGTCTAATTTGAATGTGCTTCGTGCCATTAATCCTTACTACGCCTTTCATGTCTTATTTAGTGCTGACAATAAGGCTGGCCTATTAATCTTAGGTAGTGTATTTTTGGCTACAACAGGAGCAGAAGCCTTATATTCAGATTTAGGACATGTTGGCAAGTATAATATCTATGCCAGCTGGCCTTATATCAAAATCAGCTTATTACTCAGCTACTTTGGACAGGCAGCCTTCCTATTGAGAGCCAAGGAATTGCCAAACTATCACTTAATGGATGATTTCAATCCCTTTTTCAATATGATTCCAGATAGCTTAATGCTAGTTAGCGTTATTTTTGCCAGTGTTGCTGCAATCATCGCTTCACAAGCGCTGATTACTGGCGCATTTACGCTCGTTTCAGAAGCTATGAAACTCCGTCTACTCCCCAAATTAAAAATTCTCTACCCTGGTAATACACGTGGACAGATGTATCTGCCCCTAGTGAATGCCTTATTATGGATACTCACCAGTTTAGTCGTGATCATTTTTAAAACCAGTCACAAAATGGAATCAGCTTATGGTCTAGCCATCACGGTTACCATGCTGATGACCACCATTTTATTGCATTATTTCTTAAAGATAAATCATTGGAACAGAATCGTATCCAACATCACCATTCTCTTGTTCTTAACGATTGAAACGATCTTTTTCATGTCAAGTCTAGCTAAGTTTTTCAATGGTGGTTATATTGCCATTTTAATTGCCATCGCCATATTGAGTGTCATGTATATCTGGGAAAAGGGGAATATCATTCAAGAAAATATGTTGAAGACCCTAGATTTGACGGATTATGTCGAGCAAATTAGACAATTAAAATATGATCGCAACTATGATTTATATCAAACGAACTTGGTCTATCTGACAACCCATATGAAGGGAGATCGGATTGAAGAAGGCATCATCTATTCTATTTTAGACAAACATCCAAAAAAAGCTTCCGTCTATTGGTTTGTCAATATTGAAGTGACAAATGAACCTTACACCAAAGAATATACGGTTGACATGATGGACACTGATTTTATTGTCATCATAAAACTCTACTTAGGCTTCCGAGTGAAACAAGATATTAATATTTATATCAATCATATCGTAAAATCACTCATTGCTGATGGTGACTTACAAGCCCAGTATCAAAAATATTCGATCAAACCAGGTCGTAATATCGGTGACTTCCAGTATGTGCTCATTCAAGAAAGGCTGTCAAATCACCTAGACATGTCTAAATTTGATAGACAAATCATGCAAGCTAAACTCTTTATCAAACGCTTTACCACAACACCTGATAAATGGTTTGGACTTGAATTTAGTGATACAACTTACGAAGTCGTCCCCTTAATGATTGGTAAGGATCCTGAAATACAGTTAATCAAACGTCAAACTGAAACGCTGCAACCTTAAAAAATTTGATCGCATAAAACCGCATGATATAGGCCTCTAAGAGACCTATATCATGCGGTTTTATGTGTTGTGCAAAGCATAAGTTAATCTATACCGATTTCGGCACTGACGACGGCTACGATGGTGTCAACATAGTCGTTCACTTCTTCATCAGTTGGTGCTTCAGCCATCACACGTAAGAGTGGCTCTGTACCGCTTGGGCGAACGAGGATACGGCCATTTCCTGCCATCTTCTCTTCCATTTCTCCAATAACAGCAGCGATAGCCGGTACTTCCATGGCCTTAGCTTTCATGCTATTTTCAACACGAACATTGACTAATTTTTGTGGGTAAATCTTAACTTCACTGGCTAATTCAGATAATTTTTTACCCGTTTCACGCATCACGTTCACCAATAATATCGCTGATGCTTGACCGTCTCCAGTTGTGTTATTGTCCAGATAGATAATATGTCCTGACTGTTCACCACCAAAATTATAGCCATTTTGCTTCATTTCTTCAACAACATAGCGATCACCAACGCCAGTAATCACCGTATTGATGTTAGCTGTCTCTAATGCCTTATGGAAGCCTAAATTAGACATAACGGTGGTGACGACAGTGTCTTTGGTCAACAATCCCTTATCTTGTAAGTATTTACCGATGATAAACATAATCTTATCACCATCAACAATGGCACCCGTTTCATCTACCGCAATTAAGCGATCGCCATCCCCATCGAAAGCTAAGCCTAAATCTGAATGCGTTTCAAGTACTTCTTTAGCAAGGTTTTCTGGGTGAGTTGAGCCAACACCTAAATTAATATTCAAGCCATCAGGTGTTTCACCAATCACATGGATGTCTGCAGATAAATCACTGAAAACAGTTCTTGCACTCGTACAAGTTGCCCCATTCGCCGTGTCTAAGGTGATTTTGAAGCCTTCAAAACTACCATCTGCAGTATTTTTTAGAAACTCATCATACTTTCGAACAGCCTCAGCATAATCATGCAAGACACCTAAGCCTTGAGCAGAAGGTCGAGGTAGTGCATCTATTTCAGCGTCAAGCAAGGCTTCAATTTCAAGCTCTTGGCTATCTGCCAATTTAAACCCGTCTCCTCCAAAAAATTTAATGCCATTGTCTAAAGCAGGATTGTGGCTGGCAGAAATCATAACACCAGCAGAAACTGAATCTTTTTTCACTAGATAAGCAACACCAGGTGTCGCAATAACGCCTAAGTCAAATACTTCTATACCAACACTTAAAAGCCCTGAAATCAAAGATGTGCCTAGCATCTGACCTGAAATCCTTGTATCTCTTGCGACATATACTTTTGGTGTCTCAATCTCATGCTGAGATAGCACATACCCACCAAAGCGACCAAGTTTAAAAGCCATTTCTGGTGTTAAGTCAACATTTGCTTCGCCACGAACACCATCAGTTCCAAAATACTTACCCATTATTATCTCTTTTCAATTGTTTAGTTAATTAGCATGACACAAGAAAATTAGTGCAAATGAGCTGCACTAGTTTCACTATAGCCCTAAATTTCAAGTACTGGTTTTACGCATTTACCTACCATAAAATCAGTTATCTAATTTTTTCTTCATTTAACCTATTATAACTTATTTTTTAGTTGGTGTCACTGTTACCTCTATTTGATTTGGTGAGGTCGTTATATTGTCTGCAGAAAGTGGTACCTTAATCACGGTTTCTTTAGTAATATCAGTCACATCGATATTAGCCGTGATATTGGAAATATTATCAATATATTTTTGCTCACCTGAAATGGTTACAGTATCTTTTGCTAGTTTAAAGGCGTAGTCTTTTATTGAACTATCTTTTTTACCCGTAATTTGACCAACAACAGGTACCGTCTTATTTGGTAAGCCAACATCAACTTGCATCTTCACAAAAGTTGGCGATAACTTAGTTGGTAAAACCTTACCTGAACTATCTACTGCTCTTAAATAGACTTTCCCCGAAAAATTATTATTCAGCATGACATCACTAGGCAATACGGCTTCAACTCTAGCAATTTGTGTGATAATAGAGGCACCAGAAGTGACTTTAACCGTTTTCTTATCCGTACTGATTCCTGTTAATTTATAGCCTTCTGGTAATTGTTTCTCCGAAACAACCGGTGTAATATCGAATGTTTTACTTGCTTTTTTCTCTATCGTAACTGAGATATTACCTGGATCAACCTGCGCATTAACCCCTGTTGCCAACTCAACAACTCGAATCGGTACCTCAGCTGTCCCTTCTTTGGCTTTACTCAAGTCCGCTACTAGGTGAAAACTTCTTGTATCTGGCGTTTTTTCAGCTGTCAGCCGAACCTGATTATAGGACGTTAGATAAACATTAGCAGTGCCGTCATAACCTGAGACAAAGTAACGTTCATTGTCATATTTCAAGTCAATCGGCATATCATAAATTGTTGTAGAATGTGTTTCTGATGTATTGTTACGATCACTTGAATTTTTTAATAAGACGGTATTTGCATTAAAAAATAAAATAATCGCAAAGAATATACTGATTAAAATATAAATGACTTTAGAGGACAAAAAATCTTTATTTTTCATTTCCCTTACCTCTCTTTGCAAGTAATTTAGTCAGAAGACTCGTTGTTTTTTTAGATGTGGCCGTATCCTCTAGATGCTTAATCAGAAAATCATGAAACTCACTTTTTGATAAGTCTGAATAGAACTCACCATTTTCTGTAATTGACATACCACCTGTCTCTTCGGAAACGATCAGCGTGATGGCATCAGAAACTTCTGATATACCGATAGCAGCACGATGTCGCGTCCCAAATTCTTTAGAAATTTTACCATCTTCTGTTAAGGGAAGATAGGCTGATGTCACCGCAATTTTATCGCCTTGAACAATGACTGCCCCATCATGGAGCGGTGTATTCGGAATAAAGATATTAATCAAGAGCTCTGCTGAGATATCTGCATCCAGTTTAATACCTGTCGATACAAATTCTTCTAATGTCTGTGACTGTTCGATCACAATCAAAGCACCAATTTTGCGCTCACTCATATAATAAAATGCTTTTTCATAAGCCTTAATATAGCTAGTGCGCTTTACATTACGCTCTGACGATCCTAAATTAAGTAAATTAGTCGTCCGGCCAAGACTCTCAAGACCACGACGAATCTCGGGTTGAAAGATGATGACCGCAGCAATCACCCCATAGGTAACAACTTGATTGAGTAACCACTCGAAAGTCCCTAACCCTAGCCAACCGCTGACAACTTTAAGCATGATAAATAAGAGGACACCGCGCACTAATGTCATCATTTTAGTGCCTTGGACACTCCTTAAGGCCTTATAAATTAAGAAAGTAATCAAGGAAATATCCGCAACAGCGATAAATAGTCGCCATGGGGTTAAATTCAATTGAATTATTTCCTGCCAATACTGTAAATTAAAAATCTGATTGAAATCATTCATGTTTTTATTCTACCATTTTTGCCACTTTTTATCAGGAGAGAATACTGATAATTTTCTAAGGATACCTATCTAGACCTATCTGTTTAGCCTAAAATCAGATGTTTACAAGCCAGTAAACATGTTTAGATAAGCAAAAAAACATTGGTGTACATCACTGTTACCAATGTTTTTTATAGGGTATCTAGTTCACTTCACGTTTTGCAGCACGTTCTGCACGTCTGGCAGCACGACGTGCTTCTGCCTGAGGATCTTTTTCTCGTTTTGGTCGTTCTGCCGTGATAGCCCCAACCTCAACGACCTGCTCACCTTTAGCCTTGGCTTCTTTGGCTAAAAATTTGTCTAAATCTCCAGAAATTCTGGCATAGCGGACAAATTTTCGGCGTGCATCAGCTGTTGTCTTATCAAACAAGGCTTGTGCAGCATCAGGTTTAATCCTTTTTAGACTAGCAAATCGGACCTGTTGGGTCATAAAGTCAGTCATCTTATCAAAATCAGGTTTTTTATAATCCAGCGTTAATGGATTTTTACCTATATCTTCTAAATTAGGATTATAGCGGTATAACTGCCAATAACCTGACTCAACTGCTTCCTTGGCCTCACGTAATGTCTCAGACATACCACCACGCAACCCATGCGAAATACAGGGTGTATAGGCGATAATAATAGAGGGGCCATTATGACGTTCTGCTTCTTCAAATGCTTTGATTGTTTGCATTTTATTGGCACCTGATGCGATTTGTGCGACATAAACATTTCCATAGGTCATGGCCATGAAACCTAGATCTTTCTTAGCAGCTGTTTTACCTGCAGCTGAGAATTTTTCAATCGCTGATCGTGGTGTCCCTTTAGAGACTTGACCACCAGTGTTAGCATAGACTTCATTATCCATGACAAGCATATTAACATCTGCGCCACTTGCAATGACATGGTCGATTCCACCAAAGCCAATATCATAGGCCCAACCATCGCCACCAATCATCCACTGTGTCGTTTTGACAAATTGGTCTTGTCGTGCTCGGATACTGTCGAACTCAGGACCAAGTTCTGATAGCACATGCTTGAGCTTTTCTGCACGTTGTCGTGTCCCATCAGACATATCTTTATGGTCGATCCAGTCTTGGATCAAGGCTGCTATTTCTGCAGGCACTACTGTATCAGACAGCAAGGTCGTCAAATCTTTGGCTAACTTATTACGGCGTGCTTGAGAGGCTAGCCACATACCATAGCCAAACTCTGCATTATCTTCTAGTAGTGAGTTTGACCAGGCTGGACCTTGTCCTGCATCATTGGTCGTATAAGGGCTAACTGGTGCAGCGCCTCCCCAAATAGAAGAACATCCTGTCGCATTAGCAATCATCATCCGATCACCAAACATCTGTGTTAGCAACTTGACATAAGGTGTTTCACCACAGCCGGCACAGGCACCTGAAAACTCAAGTAACGGGGTATTAAACTGTGAACCGATGACCGAATTCGCTTTGGCAGGATTGGCCTTGGTCTTCAGGGTCATAGAGAAGGCCCAGTTTGCTGCCTCAGCCCTGACTTCTTCGTAGGGTTTCATCTCTAGCGCCTTACCTTTTGCTGGACACGCTTCTACACAAAGACCACATCCTGTACAGTCCTCAACAGAGACCTGAATCCGATACATGAGGCCATCAGCACCCCTGTAATCTTTAACAAGGTACCCTTCTGGTGCTTCATTCATTTCGTCTTCGTCTAAAAGGAAAGGGCGAATAGCTGCATGTGGACAGACAAAACTACAGTCATTACACATGGTACATTTGTCCACATCCCAAATAGGGACTTCTAAGGCAACCCCACGTTTTTCATAGGCTGTTGTTCCGAGCGGCATACGACCATCTGTCATCTCATTTGCCATCAAATCACCAACTGATAGACCATCGCCTTCCTGGGCATTGACATTGTTAACGATCTCAAATACATATTTAGTTGTCGGTTTCCCATCCACTTTTACAGCTTCTGGATCCTTGGCCGTCGCCCAATTCTCTGGTACAATCACGCGATGCAAGCCATCAACTGCTAAGTCCATAGCCTGCCAGTTTTGTTCAACGATTTTCATCGATTTTCTGGCATAACTATCATGGGCATCCTTTTTCAGAATACTAAATACATCGTCAAATGGCATGATTGCTGATAGCTTAAAGAAGCCTACTTGCATGGCTGTGTTGATCCTGCGACCCAGCCCTGCTTTACCTGCTATTTCTACAGCATTCATCGTGTAAAACTGAATGTCATTTTCCGCGATATAGCGTTTCACTCGACTTGGTAAATGATGCCCGAGTTGTTCATCAGTCCAGACTGTATTTAATAAGAAAGTGCCACCTTTTTTCAAGCCTTTAAGCACATCATACTGGTGGACATAGCTTGCGGTAGATAGACTAACAAAGTCAGCATGTTGAATCATATACGTTGATTTGATTGGTGTGTCGCCAAAACGCAGATGACTCACTGTCAACCCACCAGATTTTTTAGAATCATAGGAGAAAGCGCCTTGCACGTATTTTTCAGTATGATTACCAATAATTTTGATGGCAGATTTATTGGCGCCAACTGTCCCATCAGACCCAAATCCCCAGAATTTAGCTTGGAAAGTTGAACTTGGTGTTAAATCAAGCGAGTGACCAGGATCAAGTGAGAGATTGGTCACATCATCCGTAATCCCAATCGTAAATTGTTTTTTAGGTGTTGGCTTAAGCAACTCATCAAAAACTGATACAATCTGGTTTGGTGTCGTGTCTTTAGAGCCGATACCGTAGCGCCCACCAATTACTGTCAACTCTCTTGCTTGGTCAAAAAGAACAGATTTGACATCTAGATAAAGCGGTTCTCCATCAGCACCAGGTTCTTTAGTCCGATCCAGAACGGCGATTTTTGTCACGGTTTTAGGTAACTTGTCCAGGAAATTTTGGCTAGGAAATGGGCGATATAAGTGAATATTCAAGAAGCCAACTTTACGGCCTTGTGCGTTTAAATGGGCAACAGTTTGCTCGATTGTTTCACCGACTGATCCGATAGAGACGATGACTTCACTAGCATCTGCTGCGCCATAATAATTGACTAGATCATAGTCAGTACCACGTAGCGCATTGATTTTACCCATATATTTTTGAACGATGGCTGGGACTTTTTCATAGTAACTATTTGTCGTTTCACGTTGTTGAAAGTGAATATCTGCATTTTGATTCGTGCCTGAAACAGTCGGATGATCAGGATTCATGGCCCGATCTCGAAAGTCTTGCAGTTTTTCTTGGTTAATCATTGGCCCTAAATCAGCATAGTCCAAGACCTCTATTTTTTGCAGTTCATGAGACGTTCTAAAGCCATCAAAAAAGTTCATAAATGGCACAGATGCTTCTATCGTTGCAAGGTGGGCCACAGCAGATAAATCCATGACTTCTTGAACTGAAGACTCTGCTAACATGACATAACCAGTCGCTCTAGCAGTCATGACATCTGATTGGTCCCCAAAGATATTTAAGGCATTAGTAGAGACGGCACGCGCTGCGACATGAATCACACTAGGTAAAAGTTCGCCAGCGATTTTATACATGTTTGGTAACATCAGTAAAAGCCCTTGCGAGGCAGTATAAGTCGTTGCTAAGGCACCCGCTTTGAGCGCACCATGAATCGCTCCCGCAGCGCCAGCTTCAGATTGCATTTCACTGATAGAGACGGTATCTCCCCAGATATTTTTTCGACCATTTGCCTGCCACTCATCCGTATATTCAGCCATAGGACTTGACGGGGTAATTGGATAGATAGATGCAACTTCGGTGAACGCATAAGCGACGTGTGCTGCTGCCATATTCCCGTCCATTGTTTTGCGCATGTTAACCTCTTTCTTTTGTTTAATCGTCATCGTAAGTAGTGATCAGATATAATCACCGAATATTTTTATTTTTCAACACGAATAGCTCATTTAAGACACACTTATCTTGCACTGTACTTGCTAGTTTTTACCTAAAAAATCAGTTTAAACCTGACTTTTTTTCTGGGTAGATGACTAGTCTAAAAAATGATATAGCTTAATTCTACCACTTTTATGCATGTTTTAAAGATAAAATCAACAAATTTGTCTCGCTAATTTACCGAATTCAAGCAAAATAAAAAGCAATGTAAAAGGCTATTTACATTACTCTTATCGACTATCAACAATTAATTCAATTTTTCTTTTAAATAGCTACCTGTATAAGAATCAGCCACTTGAGCAACGGATTCAGGTGTGCCAACAGCCAAGATCGTACCACCGCCAATACCGCCTTCTGGACCCAAATCAATAATATGGTCTGCTGTTTTGATAACATCTAAATTATGCTCGATGACAACAATCGTATTGCCTTGTTCAACAAGACGATTTAAAACGCCTAGCAAGGTTGCGATGTCCTCAGTATGTAAGCCCGTTGTTGGCTCATCCAAGATATAGAATGACTTACCAGTTGAGCGTTTTTGGAGTTCACTGGCCAGTTTCATCCGTTGTGCTTCGCCACCTGAAAGTGTCGTCGCTGGCTGACCTAATGTGACATAGCCTAGACCGACATCAACGATGGTCTGTAGTTTGCGCTCAATTTTTGGAATATGCTTAAAGTAATTAACCGCATCTGAGACACGCATCTCCAGTACTTCTGAGATATTCTTTTCTTTATAGTGAACTTCCAGTGTTTCCGAATTATAGCGTCTACCACGACACACTTCACAAGGGACATAGACATCTGGTAAGAAATGCATCTCAATTTTAATAATCCCATCACCAGAACAGGCCTCACATCTGCCACCCTTGACATTAAAAGAGAACCTACCCTTTTTATAGCCACGAATTTTAGCTTCATTGGTATTGGCAAACAAATCCCGAATATCATCAAAAACTGATGTATAGGTTGCTGGATTGGAACGCGGTGTTCGACCGATAGGACTCTGATCTATATCTATCAAGCGTTCAATGCCTTCATACCCAGAGATTGACTTGTATTTACCAGGTTTCTCACTATTGCGATTGAGTTTCTGAGCAAGTGCTTTTTTAAGAATGCTATTGACCAAAGTTGACTTACCAGATCCTGATACGCCTGTAACGGCTGTCATAATCCCTAAAGGAAAATCAACAGTCAAGTTTTGCAAATTATTTTCTGATGCACCTGTTATCTTCACAGTTCTTTCTGCATCTACTGGTCTACGGCTAGTCGGTACTGGAATTTTCTTCTTACCTGATAGGTATTGACCAGTGATCGATTTTCTGTTTTTAGCGACTTGTTTAGGTGTACCCGCTGCGATAATTTCACCACCTAAATCACCAGCCCCAGGGCCGATGTCGATCAGATAATCAGCTGCCATCATCGTATCTTCATCATGCTCAACAACAATCAAGGTATTGCCTAAATCCCGCATTTTTTTCAAGGATTCGATCAATCGATCATTATCTCGTTGGTGAAGGCCAATAGACGGCTCATCTAAGATGTAGAGCACACCTGACAAGTTAGACCCGATTTGTGTGGCTAAGCGAATACGCTGACTCTCACCACCTGATAAGGTACCTGAATTACGCGACAAGGTCAGATAATCTAAGCCGACATTTTTCAAGAAGCTCAGGCGATCGCCTACTTCCTTAATAATCGGTCGTGCAATCATCTCTTCATTTTCTGTTAAGGTCAATGACTGAATCAAGGCCAGATGTTCACCGATTGGTAAGGCTGACAAATCAGCGATATCATAGCCTGCTTCGCCATTCATTTTAACGGATAGGGCTTGACTATTTAACCGTTTACCGTGACACGTTTGACAAGGCAACTCATTCATATAGGCACGCATTTGTGTCTTTGTCCCATCAGACCCTGTTTCATATCGTCTGAAAATATTTGGGATGACACCAACAAAGGCCATATCTAAATCGCGTAAACCAAAGTCACCCTCGTGATAAAAATGAAACAGCCGGTCGCCAGATCCATCAAAAATCAGCGTTTTATCTGCATCTGATAAGCTGTCAAATGGCGTATCTAGACCAACACCAAAAGCTGTCATCGCTTGCTCTAAGATAGCAGGATAGTAAGTCGATGTGCCAGAGTACCAGGGAACGACTGCACCCTCACGAATTGTCTTACTGCCATCAGGGACGACTAAGTCAAGGTCAACTTCTAGTCGCATGCCCAGACCATCACAGTCAGAACAGGCCCCTTGCGGCGCATTAAATGAGAACAAGCGTGGTTCAAGTTCGGGAACAGAAAAGCCACAGATTGGGCAGGCATAATACTCACTAAAAAGTAATTCATTGCCATCCATCGTGTCTATTTTCACATAACCATCGCCTTGACGAAGAGCAGCCTCAACAGAGTCAAAGAGCCTACCGCGAATCCCGTCTTTTAGGACAATCCTATCGATAACGACGTCAATATCATGCTTTTTATTTTTATCAAGTTCAGGTGCATCAGATACATCATATACGTCACCATCTACCCGGACACGGACATAGCCATCTTTTTGAATTTTCTCAAAAATCTTCTTATGCTGGCCTTTTTTTGCTCGAACGATTGGTGCTAAGATTTGCAGGCGTTGCTTTTCAGGTAAACCAAGCACATTATCGACGATTTCCTCGACAGATTGTGCCGTAATTTTACCGTGACCATTAATACAAAAAGGTGTGCCAACTCGAGCATAGAAGAGGCGCAGATAATCATGAATTTCTGTCACTGTACCTACTGTCGACCGTGGATTTTTAGAGGTCGTCTTTTGGTCGATTGAAATCGCAGGTGATAAGCCATCGATACTGTCAACATCTGGTTTATCCATATTGCCTAGAAACTGTCTTGCATAGGCTGACAGACTTTCAACATAACGGCGTTGTCCTTCTGCATAAAGGGTATCAAATGCAAGTGACGATTTTCCAGAGCCTGACAGTCCTGTCATGACCACCAATTTATCTCTGGGAATGGTGACATCTATATTTTTAAGATTATGGGCGCGAGCGCCGTGTATTACAATATTTTCCTGTGCCAATTTTGCCTCTTTCGCTCATCTTGTTTTATCTGAATTGCTTTTATTCAACTGTTTCAATTATACCATTTACACAGGTCTTTATCATAAATTTGACTTTGTTTTGTATGATATCGCCACTTATTTCTCATACGATTATCTGACGTAAGGTCTCAACTAAATCATCAATTTCAGAGAAAGGCAATCTAGCAATATTTAATCGAATGGCAGGTGTTTTGTCCCCAAAAATAAAGCTGGGTAAGCATAAAATACCTGCTGCCATTAACTGATCTAATTGCTTAGTCAAGTTTTTTTCTGGATTTAAGCGCACCCACACATAAAAGCCACCCAGGGGTCTACGGCTGCTAAGGCTATCCCCTATTTTATCAAAGAAATAAGCATGTCGATCTCTTATTTGCTGACGTAATTCCTTTATTTTATCTGGAAAACTCGCATCAGAAAGCGCATCTTTTGCAAGAACTTGCGGAAAGATACTTAGGGTCAAGTCTAAATCTTGACGTGCAGTAGATAGTTTATCTAACACCGCAAGAGGTGCAGAAATCCAACCAATTTTCGTTGTTGATCCCAAAAATTTGGATAGGGAGCCGATATAGATGACATTTTGTGGGTCTAATTGCTTAAGCGGTGGGAGGATTTTTTTCTGATCAAAGTGCAGAAGTCCAAAGGCATCATCTTCAATAATGGGAATCTGATAGCTTCTACATAGCTTGACAATCGCCTGACGTCTGGATAAGGACATGGTGATACCAGTTGGGTTTTGAAAGGTTGGATTTAGGATAACCAGCTTAATCCGATGTTTTAAAATTTCATCTTCCAGACTTGATACACACATGCCCTCACTGTCCATTTCAATCCCAAATAAGCGAATCCCTGCTGTCTGAAATAAGGGTAAGGCATATAAAAAGGACGGCAGGCAAATACCAATCGCATCCCCACTAGTTAATAAGGTTTGGATGATCAGAAAAATCGCCTGATGCCCACCAGAGGTTATCATCATCTGCTCAACTGGTAGTGACATCTGGTGGTCTGCTTGGACCATGTCTGAAATCGCTTGTCGTAAGGGGACATAGCCAAATGCATCTTGTTTTTTGTCTGCCTCCATAAAGTCACGCCAATTGGTTTTGGGTAGCTCAAATGCTGGAACCAATTCTATAGGTAGCTCACCTGTATAGGCATCAATTACAGACTCATCTTGTAATTTTGCTTGCAGGCGTGCCATAAATACCTGCTGTGGATCGGATTGATCGGATTGTATCAACTGATGCCAACTGACGACAGGCTCATTTAGCATCCCCCATTTTCCATCATTAATGATTGTCCCACTACCTTGTTTACGCTTAACAATGCCTTTTGCTTCTAACTCTGTCATGACACGGACAATGGTGGAGCGATTCACACCAATCAAGTCTGAAAGTCGCCGCTCAGATGGGAGTTTCTCACCTGGTAAGAGTTGTCCAGATTGAATCTGCTGCATGATATATTTCATGATCACTTGATAAAGGGGTGTCTTATCTTCCCTAATAATTTGCCAATCCATTTGCCTCTCCTTTTTACAATTGGATGGTTATAAAACAATCCAATTGGCTCTTTTATTTACTATAGCAAATGCTAGAATAGATTACAAGCTTCATAGAAAAATAGTTAGGTTAAAGGAAAGAGGCATATCAAATGAAAAAAACACTTACCATTGCAGGCAGTGATTCAACAGGTGGTGCGGGATTACAGGCCGATTTAAAGACCTTTCAAGAATTTGGCACCTTTGGTATGAGTGCCATCACCTCTATCGTCACGATGGATAGCACACGTAACTGGTCACATGAGATTGATACGATTGAACCGGCTATTGTCAAAAAACAACTCGAGACCATTTTTTCAGCCGGTAATCCTGCTGCGCTTAAAACTGGCATGTTAGGAGATATCAGAACGATTTCAGTCGTCAGGAAGCTACTTGATCACTATCAACCTAAGAACATCGTGATCGATCCAGTCCTTGCCTGTAAAGGAACTGCTGGTATCTTACTTTCTGAAAATGCGGAAACGATACGCACACAACTCTTGCCCATTGCTGATATCACCACACCCAACCTGATAGAAGCTGGTATATTATCCGGTCTTGGTGACTTAAGCAGTGTCAATGAGATTGAGCATGCCGCAAAAATTATCCATGAATTTGGTGCCAAACATGTTGTCATTAAAGGGGGGAGACGCTTTGATGACCGTGAAGCCATTGATGTCTTTTATGATGGTAAGTCCTTTGATTATTTAAGCAGTCCTATCATCCATACAGATAATAACCACGGTGCAGGGTGCACCTTTGCTGCTGCAATCACAGCCGGTCTAGCAAATGGTCACACGACTTTAGCCGCTGTAAAAACGGCTAAGGCATTTGTCCACCAAGCGATTATGGCAGGTTCCCCATTTAATACCTACCTTGGGCATATCTGGCATGGTGCCTACCGCGATAATGGCAATCGCTTAACTTAAAAAGAAAGTACAGATATGACACATAAAAAAACAGCTCTCATCGAGCCATCCTACGTCTTAACACAGAATAAAACAAAGCAGGTCATTTTAGCTGCCCTTTTCGCCGCACTAGCCTATGTCTCAATCCAGTCACTACATGTCAGTATTTTTGCACCTATTGGTGCCCCTTTTTTCCATGTTGGTAATGCAATGGTTGCCTTAGCCGCTCTCTATCTCGGCATTGGTTACGGTACGTTTGCAGGTGCGATTGGCCTTGCCATGTTTGATGTCATGAACGGCTATGCCGTGGAGATGCCCATTGTCTTTATCGGCAATGTCCTAGTCGCCTTAGCCATTCAGCTAGTTTACAGACAGTTTTATCCCCGTTTTTCAGATAAACTCTGGATTATTACACTCGCCGTCTCATCTGGCGTGGTTGTCAAACTATTGACCGATTTTATAAAAGGGTTGATTCGGGCGCTAGTTACGGGTGTCTCATTTCAGCCAACTATTGCCATCTCCTTTACCTCGCTATTAGCTACTGCTGTTAATGGCATCGGGACAATTATACTAGTCGCCCTTTTATATGCACCAGTCAAGCGTATTTTGGTCAAATTAATCAAATAACGCTACTAGTGCTTTTCAAATCATCAAAAAAACGTCCGAAGACGTTTTTTTATTTACCTAAATAAGCAACAATTTCAACTTCTACTAACACATCCTTAGGCAGACGTGCCACTTCGACAGCTGAACGTGCTGGAAATGAGGTTCCAAAAGCCTTAGCATAGGCGGTATTAAATGGCACAAAGTTTTCCATGTCACTTAAGAAACAGGTTGTCTTGATCACGTGTGCAAAATCTGTCTCTGCCGCAGCAAGTAGGCCACTGATATTTTTCATCACTTGATCTGTTTGCTCTGTGATTGTTTTACCGACAATCTCACCGGTTGCGGGGTCCAAGGGAATTTGACCAGATGCAAACAAGAAATCTCCTGCTATGTTACCTTGTACATAAGGGCCGATAGCACCTGGTGCTTTATCTGTTACAATTGTTTTAATCGTCATATCTATTCTCCTTCTTATTGCCACAGTTCATGCCCCAACCAAGTCACGACATCTAGTGGTTACTCTGACACCTATTCAGCTACTGCTACACTTACTAATTGCCAATTAAGCTCATAAAGCTCGTTTCCGTTTGACCAAAGGCAACGCGCACGCGATTAAGTGACAATAACCCATCAGTGCTACTTGCTAAACCATGGTGTGTTGTCAAGCCTAGTTTATAGCCAGCAGCTGTAGCGATTGCAGGTGTCTGAGCGTTATAACGGCCAGATGGGTAGCAAATCACAGAAGTATCTTGCTGTAACAACTTATCTAAGTATGCTTTAGAGTCCGTCAACTCTTTGGTCGCTGTGTCATGTGTCGCATACTGCAAATCTGGATGATTAACCGTATGACTACCAAGTGACATGAGCGGATTCGACTTAATCGCTAATAAGCCGTTATCAGCCATCTTATCCTCGTTACCGACCATGCCAGTAATGATGAAAAAGCTGCCCTTCATACCAAGCTCAGTCAAAATTGGTACTGCTGTAGTCTGGGCATTCTTGTAGCCATCATCAAAGGTTACCCAGACTATTTTGTCTGCTGGCTTTTCATTTGTTGTCAAGACACGGTATGCTTCATCTGGGCTCAAGGTGTAGTAGCCTGCATTTTTAAGCGCCGTCATCTCCATCTTAAACTCATTGGCAGGTACAAATAGGGTGTTGCCGTTGACGACATCTGCGATATGATGATACATCAAGATTGGAAACTTGATTGGCGTATCAGATTTCGTCCACTTAGGCTCAGTTTTTTGCTTGTCCTCAGGTGCTAAGGCTTGTGATGTGGCATCTTTTTTGCTTGTGTCACTCTTTTTGGTCACCACTTTATTAGACGTCTGACTACTGAGTTTTATGGGACGATTAACCGACTGACTAGTTTTACTCGCAACAACCTGAAAAATCAGCACACTAGCTAAAGCCGCTAACAGGATAAAAAATGAGATGGCTAGTACTTTTTTCATAACGCTCCCTATCTGATTAAGGTTTCAATCTATGCAAAAGACGTGGGAATGGGATTGCTTCTCTGATGTGTTCATTTCCTGTAATCCATGTCACAGCACGCTCTAGTCCTAGACCAAAGCCTGAGTGAGGCACGCTGCCATATCTTCTCAAATCAAGGTACCAAGCATACTCTTCTTCTGATAGGCCGAATTCGACTAATTTCGTTTTGAGATATTCATAATCAGTTGCACGTTCAGATCCACCGATAATTTCACCATAGCCTTCTGGCGCTAGTAAATCAGCACAGATAACAACATCATCACGTGTTGGATGTGGCTTCATATAAAAAGCTTTGATTGCTTTAGGATAATTAATGATAAAAGTTGGTAAGCCAAAATGATTTGAAATCCAAGTCTCATGAGGTGAGCCAAAATCATCTCCCCATGTAATCTCTTCATAGTCGTTATCAGCTTGATTATCTTGTAACAAACTCACAGCATCATCATAAGTAATCTTTTTAAATGGTGTGTTCACGTACTTTTCAAGTACGGAAATATCACGTTCCAACTCATTTAAGGCGTAGGTTTGATTGTCAATGACAGATTTAATGAGATGTTTAACATAAGCTTCCTGCACTTCAAGAGATGCTTCATGTGTTGTGAAGGCCATCTCAGGTTCAATCATCCAAAACTCAGTCAAATGACGACGTGTTTTAGATTTTTCTGCACGGAAAGTCGGTCCGAAAGTAAAGACTTTACCAAAGGCCATAGCCCCTGCTTCAGCATAGAGCTGACCAGTTTGTGATAAGAAAGCAGGTTGACCAAAGTAGTCCGTTTCAAATAATTCAGTTGTGCCTTCAGGCGCAGAACCTGTTAAGATGGGGCTATCAATCTTGATAAAGCCACGATCATTAAAGAACTCATAAGTCGCACGGATCAGTTCATTTCTAACTAACATGATGGCATGTTGTTTGCGGCTACGTAACCAAAGATGGCGATTATCCATCAGGAAATCAGTCCCATGTTCTTTGGGTGTAATCGGATAGTCAACTGACTCGCCAATTACTTCGATATCAGTCATATCTAGTTCATAGCCAAATTTACTACGATCATCGGCTTTGACGATCCCTGTAATTTTGACAGAAGTTTCTTGAGATAAATGTTTGATGACATCAAATTTTTCAAGACCCGCTTCTTCACCAAACTTTTCGATAAAGTTAGGTTTGAAAGCAACTGCTTGGAAGTAGGCTGTGCCATCTCTTAATTGTAAGAAGGCAATTTTACCTTTGCCTGATTTATTGGCAACCCAGGCACCGATAGTAATTTCTTGATCTACATAATTTTTCACATCAATGATTGATACTACGTTTTCCATTTTTTCTTTATTCCTATTCTTTTCGTTGACACGTGTCTCAGGTCAAACGCTTTAGTCGTGTTACTTTTTTCATGTTACTAGCAGGCTTATGCTGTCTTACTTTTCCATGTAGGCTTTGAGGCGTTTAACTGCTGCTAACAGTGTCTCGATATCCGTTGCATAACTCAGTCTCAAGTTTTCAGGTGCGCCAAATCCTGCACCTGTGACAACGGCAACACCAGTTTCCTCTAAAATATCATCACAAAAGGCAGTGATATCTGAAAATCCCTTCATCTCCATCGCCTTGGCAACTTTAGGAAACAGATAAAATGCACCTTGTGGCTTGATTGCTTCAAATCCTGGCACCTCATTAATGAGTGGCAAGATGGTATTTAGGCGCTCTTCAAATGCAAGTCGCATCGTCTCAACCGTTGATTGGTCACCAGTCAAGGCCTCAATTGCTGCATATTGGGCTACTGCTGAAGGATTTGAGGTCGTTTGACTCGCAATTTTACTCATGGCACCGATAATCTCAGGATTGCCAACAGCAAACCCAATCCGCCAGCCTGTCATGGCATACGTTTTAGAGACACCATTAATAATAATCGTTTGCGCCTTGATTGCGTCAGACAATGTCGAGATTGGCGTGAAGTTATTGCCATTATAGACAAGACGACCGTAGATATCATCAGCTAAAATCAAGACATCATGCGCAACCGCCCAATTCCCAATCTCAGTCAATTCTGCTGACGTATAAATCATGCCAGTCGGATTAGACGGTGAATTCAGGAGCAGGACACGTGTCTTGTCTGTTTTTAGGACATCTAGTTGGGCTACTGTCACTTTGAAATCTGTTTCTTGTGTCCCAACTGCAAAAACTGGACGACCGCCCACCATCTTGACTTGGTCGGCATAACTTACCCAATAAGGTGTTGGAATGATGACTTCATCATCCTGATTTAAGACGCTGGCAAAAAAAGCATACAGCGCAAATTTAGCACCAACTGTCACCACCACCTCATTTGGTGCTAGACCATAGCCATAAAACGATTCAAAATAGCTGCTAACCGCCGATTTGAGTTCTGGCAGTCCACCAGCTTGTGTATAAAAGCTCGTTTTACCTGATGCGATAGCTGCCGTCGCTGCTGCTGCAATATTCTCTGGTGTTTTAAAATCAGGCTCGCCAAGTGTTAGCATCAGGATATCACGTCCTTGAGCTTTTAAAGTTTTAGCACGTGCTGAAGCCGCCAGTGTCACTGACTCTTCTAGTTGATTGACTAGGTTTGATAAGACCATTATTCGTGTTCTCCCTCATTCAGTTAAAATAGACGTCACCAATAGCAATTACTTAAAATTATATCAAAAACTGACTAAAAAATCAGTGTTCATATAGCTTTCATCCTACTATTTTTTAACCTGATCACCTGTTTTGAAGTCATAATATGACCCGTCTGCTGCCACCCAAACGACATTACCGTCATTTAAGCCTAATTTAGCTGTTTTTTCATTCAGCTTACTCTTATTATCTGACATAGTAACTACTGTGATCTCGCCGCCTTTTTCAGGGATAAGTACACCCAGCTTTTTATCCTGCTTATCCAAGCCAATCACACTATAGGTTGTGGATTGTGTGGTGACCATATCAAAATACGTCGCTTTTTTGATTGATGCTTTATCTTTAGCTAGACTAATGGCATCTGCTTTTGCCTGTGTAAAGGGACGCATAGCCTGTGTATAAAAGAATAGGATGCCAATGAGGACGGCAAGTATAACCAGTAGCACACCTATCCAAATTTGTTTTGTCTTCGTTAATCGCTTTCTTTTCATCGCTGTCCTTTCTTATCCTAAAAATGTTTTAGTTTGATCCGTTATCTCGTCAAATGGTAAAAAATCAATCTCATATGTTTGCCCTAGTTTAGAAACCATCTTCTTAGCATAGGTTTTACCAGCAAGTCGTTTATCAAAAACAAGCACACTTGATTGCTGCTGTTTGCGTCTATTGACGCGGCCAAAGGCCTGCTTGAGTTGCAAAGTTGCTAGGGGTACTGAAAAATCATAGAAGGGATTTTTAAACCGCTTGGCATACTTTCTAATCAAAATATCATCCGGGACTGAAAATGGTAATCTCGTAATCACGAGAAGTAGCTCATCTTGCTTGTCAAAGTCGACACCCTCCCAAAATCTTTTACTGCCTAGCAGAATGGGATTATGCTGTTCATCAAATTTTTTCTTGACGCGACTGGCATCTCCTATCTCATCAGCATGTAAAAAATTAACATGAGCGTCAGATAAAGCTTGTGCAGTCAAGGCTAAACTCGCATGACTGGTAAACAAGACAAGCATCGGTTTGCCAAGTTTTTTCAATTCCTGTATCTTCTCAGACAAAAAATCGGCATAGGCTTGTGGTGAGAGCGTCGTAATATCCGGGCTGTCTGTTGCAACAAAAACTTTTTGGTTGGTGATTTTATCAGCGGCTACTGTATCAAACGTATAGTCTGAAAAGCCAAGTAATTCTGGAAAGACTGCTTTTGTTTCAGACATGGCAAGCGTCGCCCCAATCAAATAGACTTTGGTGGCTTTAGGAATCATGGCAGAAAAATTCAAGAAGTCTGTCGGACTAGATTTTAGCACATGATCTTGCATCCAGATGAAGTCGTCCGGGTTAGCCAGGACATCTGTGATAGCATCTAAGCCTAGTTCTGTCGCATCTAACCTAATTTTTTCGATGTCTAATTGCCTTAGTGATAATTGATAAGTCAACCGCTCTACTAACCGTTTACGTAATTGGGAAGTATGTGAGACCACTTTGACAAGTTCGTCCAGAATTTTGACAGACTTTTGCTGGGCATTTTCTAAAACAGAAAACAACTGTTGTGCCTCGTCAACTAACAGTACTTTGTGTTCAAACATCTCTGTTTGGTCAACAATTCTTTCTGCCAAATAAGCATGATTGATGACAATGACTTGTGCATTTTTTGATTTTTGTTGGGTTAACTGCCAAAAATCTTGTTCATAATGGAGTTGCCCTTGTCTAGCATCTCCTGTGTGTCGAATACTATCAAGATAGGTGTGACTGGTCATGGTTGAACTCACCTCATCCAGTTCACCTGTTTTTGTTTCTGTCAGCCAGACCAAAATCTTCATCTTGAAGATTTCAAAATTTTTACCATCATCACACTTATATAGTAACTTGCTAAATCTTTCTAGGGAGATATAATTTCTTGTTCCGAGAATTTTGGCAAAGTTGACACCAAATTTCGACTTGAAAATCGGTGCCAAGTCCTCCATCAACTGGTCTTGTAACACCTTGGTCGGGACAGAAACAATCACTTGCTTGCCTTGACCTAGTAAGGTTAGTAAATAAGCATAGGTTTTACCAATTCCTGTTGGTGCTTCAATAAAGGATGGTGCTTGATCTGTTAATCGCTCACGCAAAATATCAGCGAATGCCTTTTGCTGAGTACGCTCATCCAACTTCAGTAATTTCAAATTAGCACGAAAGTTTTTCTTAACTAGATTTTTATTTTCGGAAAAATAAGGTTTCAAAGTGGCAATATGATTGACCTTGATCATATCCGCATGCTTACGATTAGCTACTTTGAGCTGTTCTGAAATCACACAAGGCGTTTCATAGACCAAATTATCGCTTGCATGGTGCAAAATTTCAGACAGAACATTCTTAGGCAGATTTGCCATTTTTTCTTGCATCTTGATTAACAAATTAGCCGTTGCATAGGCATCTGATAGTGCTTCATGCGGTCTATCATGTTGTAAATTCAAGACATGTGAAAGTGACTCTAGGCCATACTTTTTCAGACTGGGAAAGAAAACCCTTGCCAGCTCAATCGTATCCACTCTAGGCATATCTAAACTAGCCCCATGCTGTTCAAAGGTACGCGCAAGTAAATGATAGTCAAACTTAACATTATGCGCAACAAAAATACAGTCCTGCAATATATCAGCAACTGCTGGCATAATCTCCCTAAAATCTGGCGCACGTTCTACCTGTGCGGTGGTAATTCCTGTTAAAGCTGTAATATGAAAGTCTAATGCCTCATGGGGGTTCACATCAGTCTGATAGGTCTTTGTAATCTTGCCATCTTCAACTATTGCGATCCCAATTTGGATAATTTTACTCGTGTGGCTAGCGCTGGTCGCCTCTAAATCCACTACTGCATATTTGGTCATAATCGTCATTTCTATGTAAAAGATAAGTTAACCTATTATAACATATTATCAGGTTGCCTCTGGGTTAGCATATTCTTTAATATCCTAATGCATAACTAAAAAAAGCGATCCTCAGACAGCTTTTTATAGTTAGCTTTAGTTTGTTTTACTCAGTTTTTGAACGTATACTCAGAAAGGAATTTTTTCTTAGAGACGACCCTACCATTGGTTGCATCAAAAAAATCTCCTATTTCACCCATTTTATAGCCTCCGCCATAATGTCCCTCAAGATTGGCAAGTAATCCGAGCTTGAGATTTCTTCTCGGCTCAGGATTTATAGCTTGAACTAAGATTTTTAGACGATCATCATACCAGGTAAGATGGTTAGTGTCGAACAACGCTTGTACCCATTCTGGATAAACATCTTTTTTGTTGATTTGCCATACAGTAACTTTTTTTCCTTTGTAACTTACTTCCATTTTATTACGTAATTCCTCTCTACTCTATTGTAATGTTTAAAATAGCTTATCTGCTTTTATGATTTAAATCATATCGTACTTGGTTTCATTGCAAAGCCAAAAATAAAATCACAGTTGCTAATAGTTTAGTTATACTAAATAGCGTCGTATTAATCAACTAAAAACAAATGTCACTTATCTCATCAAGTCACAAAAATAGATAAGTTTGTTGGCTAGCTAATCTTTGATACCTTAACACATACTACACTGGCTATTTGTGTCACAATCTCCTTATTTCTGATATAATGAAGCTATGAAAATTCAAATGATTCGAAACAGCATTGCTGCTGAAAACACTTATTTTTTAACCAATGACACGGCTACGATTGTCATCGATCCAGGCAGTGAAACTGACCAAATCCTGGCAGTCATTCGTGACCTTGGTACACCTGTCGTGGCTATTTTGCTGACACATGCGCATTATGATCATATCATGAGTGTTGAAGCAGTCCGTAAGGAAACAGGTGCACCTGTTTATATCAGCGCGCTTGAAGCTGACTGGCTCTATACGCCTGTGCTAAATCTTTCGGGTTTGCCACGTCATGATAAGGATCTACCAAATGTCATCGTAAATGCTGCAGAGTATACCTTCGAAAACAATGTTCCCTATGACTTATCTGGCTTTTCATTTACTGTCCTTGCGACACCGGGTCACTCACAAGGTGGTGTCTCTTTCGTCTTTGAAGATGAAAAAGTCGTTTTCACAGGAGATGCTCTTTTCTCTGGGACGATTGGCCGGACTGACCTAAATACCGGTGATTTAGAAACGCTAAAAACATCAATCCAAACCCAACTTTTCCCACTTGCGAGTAGCTATCAGGTATTTCCAGGTCATGGCCCACAAACGACTATCGGTGCTGAGCGAAACTTCAACCCTTTTTTCAATTAATAAGAGATATAAGTCATGAGGTTGCAACTTATGATAGAATTTAAAAGTAGAAAAGTTAAGACGGTGGCTATCTTTGAGAGGTGGTGATGCTTATGAAAGTAAACATCAAAATCTATGGAGAGGAGATGCCTATTTGTCAGTTTATCAAGCGTTAAGCCTAATGATTGCTTTGGCAATTCTAGTCTTAAAGCTTAATGACAAGAACAAAAAATAACCTGTCTTTAACTTTGGCGAGTTGAACAGGCTATTCCTATAGTTTATAAATGAGCTACCGTCTTAAACGGTTCTACGGAGAGAACGTGTAACAGCACGTTCTCTTTTTTATACTTTAATTATAGGTTAGATTTTTTATATTGTCAAGCTTTTCGTCTAACATCACTTACTTAACGTATGAGTTTACTTATTTTTTGTTAGATTGAAAGAAGGTGAATAGGCCATATTTTATGGATGACTACCTAGTCCCCCTACTACTTTTAGAGTCAAATCAAATGACTATTTTGCCATTAGAAAAGACCTTCCTTTTTGGAAAGTCTATATTCTGGGGGTCACATCAAGCCACGGCCCTTGTCTTTTTTTGCAACTCTCGCTTATTTAGCGACGCGTGAGTAATTAGCAACATCTTTTAAGATGTCCGCTACAAATGCTGTCAAGCTTGCTTCTTCTGTTGCCTTGCTACCGTAACGGCGAACATTGACAGAGTTATCAGCTTGTTCTTTATCCCCAACAATAATTTGGTAAGGAATTTTATTAGTTTGCGATTGACGAATCTTATATTGCATTTTTTCATTTCTCTCATCAACATTAACACGGATACCTGCATTTTTAAGGGCATCAGCAACTTGCCAAGCATAATCAACATGGACATCATTTGATACAGGGATGACTGTCACTTGTGTTGGGGCAAGCCAAGTTGGGAAGGCACCTTTATAGACTTCAGTCAAGTAGGCAACGAATCGTTCCATCGTAGAGACGATACCACGGTGAACCATGACAGGACGATGACCTTCGCCATCAGCACCAACGTACTCTAATTCAAAGCGTTCTGGTAATAAGAAATCCAACTGAATTGTTGACAGTGTTTCTTCATTACCCAGTGCTGTTTTAACTTGAACATCTAGTTTTGGTCCGTAGAAAGCTGCTTCGCCTTCTGCTTCAAAATAGTCCAGTTCCAGTTCATCCATCGCTGCTTTAAGCATGATTTGGGCATTATCCCACATCTCATCATTGTCAAAGTACTTTTCAGTATCCTTAGGATCACGGTAGCTGAGACGGAAACGATAATCAGTGACATTAAAGTCTTCATAAACATCTGTCATTAACTGTAACGCACGCTTGAACTCATCTTTGATTTGATCAGGACGAACAAAAATGTGGCCATCATTGAGTGTCATTTCACGGACACGTTGAAGACCTGAAAGGGCACCTGATTTTTCATAACGGTGCATCATACCAAGCTCAGCTATCCTGATTGGTAATTCACGGTAAGAATGCACATCGTTTTTGTAGACTTCAATATGATGTGGGCAGTTCATCGGACGTAAGACAAGTTGCTCACCTTCGCCCATATCCATTGGCGGGAACATATCCTCATGATAGTGATCCCAGTGACCAGAAGTTTTATAAAACTCAACACTTGCCATGATTGGTGTATAAACATGTTGGTAACCGCGCGTGATTTCTTTATCAACGATATAACGTTCGATAGTACGGCGAATAGTTGCCCCATTTGGCAACCAAAATGGTAGGCCAGAGCCGACTTCAGGATTCACCATGAAGAGATCCAGTTCACGACCAAGTTTACGATGGTCACGTTCTTTGGCTTCTTCACGCATTGTCAGATAAGCTTTAAGGTCTTTTTTATCAAACCAAGCTGTCCCATAAATCCTTTGCATCATCGCATTGTCACTATTACCACGCCAATAAGCACCCGCAACGTTTAGCAATTTGAAAATTTGAATTCGGCCTGTTGTTGGCACATGAGGCCCACGACATAGGTCAGTATATTCTCCTTGACTATAAATCGTCAAGCCACCCTCATCTTCATTATGCTCTTCGATGAGTTCTAGTTTGTAAGGATCATTAGCAAAAATATCTTGCGCTTCGGCTTTACTCACTTCACGACGAATAGAAGGTAGATTTTCTTTGACGATTTTCATCATCTCTTCTTCAATCCTTGGTAGATCATCATTTGAAATCTGACCAGCAGCATTATCAGTATCATAATAAAAGCCGTCTTGGATCGATGGACCTACGCCTAGATGAATATCTGGGAATAGACGACGTGCCGCTTGGGCAAATAGATGAGCAGCTGAATGACGCAATAACGGCAAGGCATCTTCATGATCAGCAGTCACGATTTCAATCGTGCCATCTTCAGTAATCTCGCGTGTTGTATCAATCAGTTTACCGTTAAATTTACCGGCAAGTGCCTTTTTAGATAAAGACTTGCTGATAGCTGCGGCAACCTCAACAGTTGTCACACCACTGTCAAAAGTTTTTACAGCGCCATCTGGGAATGTAATGTTAATCATGCTAGTTTCTCCTTTTTTAATCAAAAAAGCCCTATGTTCATTATGAACACAGGACGTTAAACACGTGGTACCACCTGAATTTATCCGACCTAAAAAGCGGACATCTCTCCAGCTGTAACGTAGCCAAACGTGATATTTTTCAAAATCAATTTTAGATAAAGTAGTATTGATATCTCGATTTTACAGTGCTCTCACCATCCACTGCTCGCTTGTTCAAAAAATCATCCGATATTAACGTGCCTTTATGTTATTCATTATAATGCTTTATTTGATATTTGTCAAAAACATTTTAGGCCTATTCTCCTTTAAGTCCCTGATAAATCTTATCCAGGTTCCATTGCATCATATCATAGTAAGTATCACCTGGCTCACCTTGCTTAGCAAGAGAGTCTGTAAAAATGGTTGATTTGATCGTTAAGCCAGTTTCCTTAGCGACCTGCGTCATCGATTTTTTTGAGACAGACGTTTCGACAAATAGCCCTTTTACGTCTGATGCCTTAATTTTTTTTAGGACTTGGGATAGTTGTTCGGGTGTGCCTTGCGATTCTGTATTGATCTCCCAGATATAAGCTGGTGTCACATGATAGGCTTGTGAAAAGTATTTAAAGGCCCCTTCTGATGTCACGAGTAGTCGTTGTTTTTCTGGGATATCTAAGAATTTTTCTTTAGCAGTCGCATCTAATGTTTTAAGTTTTTTGACATAGACATCTGAGCGTTTTTGATAGTAGTCTTCATGTTTAGGGTCCTTGCTTTTTAACACCTCAGTTATGGTCAGTATATACTTAATCCCATTGCCCAAATCAAGCCAGGCATGTGGATCGGTTTCTGAGGTATTGGTGCTCAGATACATCGGTGTGACGGCCTGACTTGCTGTAAAAACCTGCTCCCCTTCGGTTTTATGCGCTGTTTTGATTAGTTTTGTGAACCAACCGCTACCACCTGTCTCTAGGTTTAAGCCATTATGAAAGAGAACATCAGCTTGTGTTGCTGCTGAAATATCAGCAGGTTTTGGGTCATATTCATGCGGGTCAACACCCCGCCTTACGATACTGTGGAGCGACACCTTATCTCCAGCAACCTGCCTAACCATATCCTCTAAAATCGAATTGGTTGTGACAACCCTTAACTTGTTGCCAGTTGCTTGTTTGGTTATCTCCCGATGGCTTGTAAAATAGAGTACGCCACCCAAGAGAAGCGAAAGCGGGATAAGGGTCATGATGAGTTTTTTTAACATCTAATCCTCCTTTTCTAATCCTAATGATGATTTGACAGGTTCACTTTAAACAAGATGCCTTGCTTAGGTGATACTAGAAATGAAATACCAAACAGGATGGCTGCGACAAGGACAATAGCCGGTCCCGATGCTAGGTTAAAAGTGTAACTGATAAATAGACCGACAAGCGCAGCAACAGCGCCAAATACACCTGAATAAACCAGCATGACATGTAATTTATCTGTCCATAAAAAGGCAGTAGCTGCTGGCGTGATGAGCATGGCAACAACAAGGATTATCCCAACGGTTTGCAGCGAAGACACCGTTACCAAAGTCAGTATCAGCATCAAGGCATAGTGAATGGCTTGTGTTTTCAAACCATAAGTCTGTGCAAAGGTCGTATCAAACGACGTGATCAGTAATTCTTTATAAAACAAGACGATAAATAAGATGACGACAATTAACACACAAGTGGTCGTGATCAAGTCTCCATCACTGACAGCTAAAACATTACCAAATAAAATATGGTGTAAGTTACTTGCACTTTCTGCGAGAGAAATCAAGATAAAGCCTAACGCATAGAAGGCACTAAAGACAATGCCAATCGCTGTATCACTTTTAAGTTTACTATGGCTAGCCACATAGCCAATCAGCATGGCCGCTAAAATACCAAAGACCGATGCACCGAAAAGCAGGTTGATCCCTAGCATATAGGCAACCGCCACACCTGGTAAGACCGCATGCGATATGGCATCTCCCATCAGAGACATACCTCTTAAAATGATGAAGCTACCAATAATACCGCTCATGACCCCGACTAATATAGCCGTAATCAGGGCAGTTTGTAGGAAATTATATTGGGACAAAGCTGAAATAAATTGGCTAATACTCGTCATGGGCGCCTCCCTCTTGCATTTGACGGTCATCCTGTTCAAATAAGAGATCACCAAAATCAGAACTAAAGGCCTTTTGGATATTTGCCTTAGTATAAGTCTCACCTACTGGACCATTTGCCACGATACCACGGTTCATGATGATCAGATCATCAAAATACTGTGTGACCTTGTTTAAATCATGATTAACCACGATGATCGTCTTACCTTTAGTACACCATCTTTTTAAAATCGACATAATGCTTTGCTCACTTGCCATATCGATGCCGACAAATGGTTCATCTAAGATGACTATCTCCGCATCCTGGACAATGGCACGCGCAACAAACACACGCTGTAATTGGCCACCTGATAAGCTACCAATCTGCCGGTCTTTAAAGGCAAGCAGGTCCACTTGCTCAAGCGCAGCAAGTGTCGCTTGTTTCTCAGCCACTCCTGGACTTTTAAAGAGACCTAGCTTAGGATAGGTGCCTGTCAATACCACGTCAAATACACTGATTGGAAAGGTTAAATCAACAGCAGCACGCTGCTCAACATAGGCAATCTTCTCTTTGAGTTTGTTGAGCGGTTTGCCATCTAGAGAGGCTTGCCCACTTTTACTTGAGGTTAGACCAAGTGCACCCTTAATCAAGGTTGATTTACCAGCGCCATTTGGCCCAATGATACCCGTAATTTTCCCTTTTTGAAAGGCAATAGATAGCTGATTCAAAATCAGCTCGCCTTGATATGCGACGGTCAATTTATCTATTTTAAACATTCACTAACTTTCTAGAACATATCGATAATCAGCTTAATATTGAGGACGGTTAAAGCAATAGCTGCAAACCACCCTAAACCAGCGATGATTTTTTTATTTTTAAACCGTTTCCCCATTATTTTCTCACTAGAGGTGAAATAAACGAGTGGAATCATCGAAACAGGAAGGGCTATGGATAGAAAGACTTGAGATTTGACCATCAAATCATCCAAACCACCTTCACTACCATGATAATAAACGGCTGCGATTAAGACAGGGATCACAGAAATCACACGTGTGATTAAGCGACGTGCCCATGTTGGTATCTTCAGATTAATAAAGCCTTCCATCACGATTTGACCTGAAAGTGTCCCTGTAATCGTTGAGTTTTGGCCTGATGCTAAAAGTGCGACTGCAAATAAGGTTGAAAGGAGCGGACTTGCAACTGCACCTGCTAATTTATTATCTTGTAAGGCATTATACAAAGACGTAAAGGTGCCTAAGCCTTCACCACGACCAAAGAACATGGCCGCTCCTAAAACGAGGAGTAGGGTATTGATGATAAAGGCAATCGTTAATTGAATATTTGAATCCCAAGTCGAGAAACGAACAGCACGCGCCACATCATCTTCATCTTGTCGATTGTAGTTACGTGACTGGGCGATAGAGGAGTGCAGATAGAGATTATGTGGCATAACAGTCGCACCAACGATACCCAGCGCCATGGTTAACTGCCCTCTATTTAAAATTTGTTTTTGTGGCACAAAGCCTTTAGCTAGTTCTGCAAGTGCTGGATTTGAAATCGCGACTTCATACATAAAGACGACCATGATCACTGTAATTAGGGTGATGACAATCGCTTCGATTTTACGAAAGCCTAATTTCATCAAAAATAATAAGAGTAAGACGTCAAATACCGTCAGGATAACCCCCCAGATAATCGGTAGACCAAATAATAAGTTCAAGGCAATCGCCCCACCACCGACTTCTGCGATATCTGTTGCCATAATCGCAAATTCCGTAATCACCCAAAGGACAAAGCCAAGTTTTTTTCCGGTATGTTGCCGTGTTGCTTGTGCCAAATCTAAGCCAGTTACAATCCCTAGTTTTGATGCCATATACTGTAATAACATGGCGATCAAACTTGAAATTAAGACAACTGATAAAAGGAGATAGCCATATTCAGCCCCACCACCAATCGAGGTAATCCAGTTACCTGGATCCATATAGCCTACTGCTACCAAGGCGCCCGGCCCTGAGAAAGCTATAATATTTTTCCAAAAGCTATTACTTTTGGGGATGTCTACCGTCCCATTTATTTCAGCTAAACTTGGCCCATTAGCATAGGCGATAAACTTCTTATGCTTCTTCATGATTCTCCTTATCTGATTTTGTTACCTTTTTAACGCAATTTGTATTTTTGCAAATTGAATTTACCTAATCTAATCCTATAGGTTCTCTGATCATATGAGATATAGACCAGGTATACCTGCTTAGGACAACTAATTACTATAGTAGGCTAATTGCCAACTGTTTTTTTGAAAACTCGGGATGACAAACCGCATCCCATCATCTGTCTTGACGATAACTGATGCATCAGCTAAATATGAGATAACCGTAATAAATTTAGGTTGTTCGAGCGCGAGTTGACTTAGGAATGCGACAACTTCTTCAGAAATAGCGACGACTTCATAGCGATGTTCAAGCTTGGCTTGACTTAAGTCAAGTGTGATTAAATCGCCTTTCCAGAAGCGTTCTGATGGAATTTCTGACCCATGAGGATCAGTCTTTGGAAAATTCATGAGGGTATATAAACGCTCAACGAGTCTTTTAGATGAGGCATGTTCTAAATTTTCGGCTTCTTCATGTACCTCGTCTATCTGATAACCAGCTTGCTCAACCAAAAAAGTTTCCCAAACCCGGTGAGATTTAAGAATAAATCTTGCTTCTTGATAGCCTTCAGGTTTTAAAGACACACCATAATATTTTTTGTGCTCTACTAACTCTTTTTTAGCCAAACGCTTAATCATTTCTGTCGCACTTGGTGCTGCAACCTTGAGGTAGTTTGCAATATCAGTGATACCAACTAGGCCTTTTGTCTTATCCTGTAACTGATAAATTGCTTTTAAATAATCTTGTTCTGTTTTTGAGAATTCGTCCATGCTATACTTTCTAATCTTTTATATATCATAGTTTAGCACCTGCTAAACTTTTTGTCAAGCTAATTTGACTTTTATTCCTGAAATATTTAGCTAGTGCTAAACTTACAACCTTTTTATTTTAAAGTACTGATATGATATACCTTGTCTGGCTATCCCTGTGTAAAGTCTAAAAATCAGATTATAGTTTAGGATACCCTAAACTATTGAAATAGCTATAATAAACAAAAAAAGCCGACTTTCGTCAGCTTATAGTGCTTTATTAATTTTTGAACCAGCTATCAACTGTTTTTTGATTGGCCTTGATCCACTTATCAGCTGCATCAGTTGGCTTCATACCAGCTTGGATATCTAGCATAACACCTTCCATATCATCTGATGTCCACTTAAATTTCTCTAAAATCTTATAGGTGTCAGGATCATCTGACTTCAAGTTTTTACAAGCAATCGTTTTAATCGCTTCTTTTTCTCCCATCGCCTTTTGGGGATCTTCTAAGTACTTAAGTTTATACTTACTAAACATCCAGTGTGGTGACCAACCAGTCAGCACAATATCTTCTTTGTTTCTATAGGCTTTATCAAGGGCAGATACCATGGCACCACTAGAGGATACTTGCAGGTTCCAGTCTTTCAGATTTGGATAGACTTTCATCATATCAGCTGTCGTCGCCATAATACCTGCACCAGGTTCGATCCCTGTTATGGTTTTATTGGCTTGATCTGTCAAATCAGAGATAGATTTAACTGACATATAATCTGGTACCACGAGACCCGTTTTAACACCAGTCAAGTTGGTGCCTACTACAGTCAGCTTATCTTGATATTTTTTTAACAGCGCCCCATGTGTATTGGGTAACCAGGCTGATAAAGAGGCATCTACCTGTTTATTTGCCACTGATTGCCACAGTACAGCATTATCTAATGGTGTCAAGGTGACATTATAGCCGTGTGCTTTTAAGGCTTGACCTAGGACAGTTGTACTCGCGACTTCTGAGTCCCATTGTACATAGCCTAAACTAATTTTTTTGTTACTTTCACTAGCCTGTGAAAATGAGTTAACGATACCGCCACCAATCATGACAAGTAAACTAATGAGGACTAACCAACGTCTGGTTTTATTACCTGCTGATTTTTGACCAGGTTTCGTGTTGAGCTTTTGGGCAAAACGGTCAATGATAATGGCTAAAATAACGAGCGCAATACCATTTACGAAGCCTGCACCAACATCCGCATGTTGCACAGCAGATAAGACACCTCGACCAAGTCCTGGTGCACCGATCATACTTGCTGTGACAACCATAGATAGTGCTAACATGATTGTTTGATTAGCACCTGCCAAAATGGTATTTTTGGCACTAGGTAACTCAAGTTTAATTAATTTTTGCCATGTTGTAGACCCAAATGAGTCTGCTGCCTCTACTAAAGAAGTAGACACTTGGCGAATGCCAAGATTTGTCATCCTAACAACTGGTGGTAAGGCAAATATGATAGAGGCAAATACCCCTGGTACAACACCGATACCGAAAAAGGCGACTGCTGGAATCAAATAAACAAATCCGGGCATTGTTTGCATAAAGTCTAATATCGGTTGTACAATCGCTTGTGTCCGATCAGACTTAGCCATCAAGATACCAAGTGGTACCCCAATGATGAGTGAAATTAAGGCTGACATAATAACAAGCGTCATCGTGCTCATCAAATCTTCCCATAGACCTTGGTTAGCAATTAATAATAAGCCAAGTAAGGTAAAAATAGGAAAGCCCCATTTTTTAGGTGACGTTGCGACAGCAATGACAAATAAGCCGGCAATTACGAGAAACATCGGGATGGCAACGAGACCATTGGTCATCGCGTCCATCAAGGCATTCCCACCTTGTTGAATCAAATTAAAGAACCCTGCAAAGTGTTCCGTCAGCCAATCAACACAATTAGATGCCCAATTACTAATCGGTAATTGGCTTGTGAGTAGGTTAAACATGTTATACTTCCTCCGTTTCAACTGCTATGATATCAGCTGTCTCAGCTATCTTGTCTGTTTTATCTATTTCAGGCACTTCATCAGTGTCATCAACATCTGCTAATGCTTCAAGCACGAGACCTCTGATGACAACACCACGTAGCCGACCATCATCAACAACGGCAACTGGTGTTGTCGCATCATAAATGATTGGTAAAATGTCTGAAATCAGTGTGTCTGACGTAATTTGAGGCATCTCAGCGATGACATCTGATAACGGTAATTTTTCTTTACGCGCACGAACTGCTGCATCTGCTGAAAGATAACCCTGGAATTGTCGATTTCTATCAATGGCAACCAATCCGGATACTTCTTCTTCTTGCATCCGACGCAGGGCCACTGTTGGGCCATCAACGACGATATTTGTTGTGAATGCCGGAATCATAATGTTTTCAGCCACCAGTACCTTAGCTCGGTCCACACCTTCAGTAAAGGTTCTAACATAGTCATTTTCAGGATTAGTCAAGATTTCCTCACCAGTTCCGACTTGGACTAATTTACCATCTTTCATGATCGCGATACGATCACCAATTCTAAGGGCTTCATCCAAATCATGGGTGATAAAAATAATCGTCTTTTGAACAGTTGCTTGCAAATCTAAGAGCTCATCTTGCATCTCTCTTCGCACCATGGGGTCAAGGGCTGAAAAGGCCTCATCCATGAGTAAGATATCAGGATCATTTGTCAATGCTCTTGCTAAACCAACACGCTGTTGCATCCCACCAGATAGTTGATCTGGATACTGATCTTTAAAGGCAAGTAATTTAGCATTATCAAGCGCCTTTTCAGCACGTTTACGACGTTCGTCTTTTGGTACATCCTGAACTTCTAAGCCATACTCAGTATTCTCCAAAATCGTCCGATGTGGAAACAAGGCAAAGTTTTGGAAGACCATCGACATCTTACGACGTCTGATATCTAGTAATTCTTTTTTGTTCAATTTTGTGATATCTTGTCCGTCAATAATCAACTGTCCTGCAGTCGGCTCAGACAAGCGGTTCAGCAATCTGATTAAGGTAGACTTACCAGAACCAGATAGCCCCATGATAACAAATATCTCACCATCATTGATTTCAAGATTAATATCGTAGACCCCTACAGTGCTACCTGTTTTCTTCAATATCTCATCTTTGTTCATGTTTTGTTTCACTAACTCTAATGCTGCTTTACGTTTCTTCCCAAATATTTTAGTTAGCTGTTTTATTTCAACCTTTGGCATAATTTCCTCCTTTTTGTACCTTTATTATGATAAAATGATTATACAAGTGACAACCCTATATAAAAGTTAGGGTGTCATCAAGTGACAATTTAGATTTTACACACAAATTGTCACTTTGTCAACCCATAAGCTCACATTTTAAACTTAACTAACGCTAACCGATTATTTATCAACGTTATGTTTATCATCATAACTAGTGTCTATATCCAAATAAAGTGAATTAGTTTATAATGATATAAGCAAAGAAATGATATGACGAATTCCTTAAAAAAAATAAAGGATTAGTCGCTTCGTTCAGCTACATTTTCTAGAAAGACCGCATCATATGAAAGCTATAAGAGAACCCCGTTACCGCCAAATTGCCTATGCCATTGCTGAAAAAATTGTGGAGAGTGACTATCCGATAGGGAGTAAACTTCATGCCAGATCGACACTTTCTGCTCAGTTTGGTGTCTCATCGGAAACTGCACGTAAGGCCATTAGTATTCTAAGCGACTTAGCTATCGTCAAAGTCGTTCATGGATCTGGTGTCGAAATTTTATCGCAAGAAAAAGCAAAAAATTTCTTAAATCAAGCGCAAGAGACAACAAATATCCAGGCACTCCACGCCCAGATTGATAATATTCTAACCATACAGAAAACATCGATTGATAATCTATCTGAGTCGCTCACGACCTTATTTGAACAGACCGCACGTGTCCAAAAGAAAAGCCCATTTGCACCGTTCGAGTTGCTGCTTGCTGATGACTCTGAGCATCTATTTAAATCTATCGGCCAGTTAAATCTGTGGCAGACAACCGGTGCTACGATTGTTGCCATCCTCCATCATGATGAACTCGTCATGTCTCCCGGTCCCTATGCTATTTTAGAAAAAGGGGATACAATCTACTTCGTCGGAAATGAAACCATCTTTCATACCGTCAAAACTTTCTTCTACGGGCATGTCTAGTCCTTAACAACACCTTATTGACAGTTAACCCTATAAAAAAGCTACTCACATCAAGACTGATGTAAGTAGCTTTTTTGTTCTTATTTCTGAATATGTGAATGCTTTAAACTTTTTTATAAGCCAAACACTTTGAAACGATCTTCATCAGCCATAAATGCTTTAGGTGATACATCTGCCTCAGGTGACCCTACGACTAATTGGCCACGCAAATCCCAAGATTCAGGGATATCATAGGTTTTAGCGACTGTTTCATTAATTACTGGATTGTAATGCTGTAAATTAGCACCCAAGCCGAGTTCACTCAAGGCAGTCCAAGCATTAACTGATGCGATACCAGTCGATTGTTCAGACCAAACTGGGAAATTATCAGCATAAAGTGGAAATTGCTCTTGTAAATTTTTAACAACAGCTGTATCTTCAAAGAAGAGTGCTGTTAGGTCTGCTGCTGCAAATCCATCGAGTTTTTCTTTTGTGCCTGACCAGACTGATTCTGGCACACCTTGACGGTCCATTTCAGCTTTTAAATCTTTAGCAACGATAGTAAGCCATAAGTTATCATGTGCTTCACCTGCTAAAATCAAGACACGTGATGTCTGACTGTTAAATGCTGATGGGGATTGTCTAACTGCCTCTTTAATTGTTGCTGTTGCTTTTTCAAGATCAACGGCTTTACCTAGTGCATAGATTGAACGACGATTTGCTAATGAAGTTAAGAATGACATAATTTTCTCCTATTTAATTGCTATATGATTTTTTAGAAGACGTCTTCTAAGTCGATTCGATGCTATCGTTAGCGTCAAATCCCTTAATACCCTCGTCTCACGTTTACAATTGTAATTTTACTACTTTTGTTTACGTTTGTAAACTATTATGCTCATTTATTTTAAACAGTATTAAAAATACTAAGGTCATATCAAAGTAATGTCTTAAAATGCATATAATGAATTTGTTTGACAATTACCCTTTAAATGATAAAATAAACTTAGGTATTATATACTACAACTATAGGAATCATGGTGAGTATCGTGAAATCAAGAACAAAAAAAGTAATGGGTGTTTTACTGCTACTCCTATTGATCGAAATCGGCATCGGAGGAAAAAAATACATGGACAAACAAAAAACAGAAAAAGAATACCAGCAAGGCATTGAGCTTATCCAAAACTACGTAACAGATTATCTGGTAAAAAATTACCAAGGAATCAAAAAGATTGAGTGGCAGGGCATTGGTGTGGAGTATAGAAATTCCCCAATATTAGGGTCCTCCTTATTTGGAAATTATGTT
>wild_sample_1__coassemble_292_pt1 | contig 46437 bp, 37 predicted proteins | sample wild_sample_1__metabat2_low_PE_006 | metagenome-assembled genome bin wild_sample_1 | reverse complement strand
GTTTGGCATCTAGCATCATGAGACAGTCAATACTGGCTGCCATATCACCGACTAGTTGTGGCTCTTTTGTCAGCTTAAAGGCTAGGAGCTTTTTTAAGAAGTTATACCGCAACCAATCTGTCAGCCACCGTTCATGCATCAGTGTTTTTAACTGGTCTCTAAAATAGTGTGCATAGGCAAGTTCATCACGCACAATCATGTAGGCAAATACATGTAGACTGATTCGTCTGACAATGTGTTGATTTAAGACGAGTTCTGAATAAAACTCAGTACGTTCCAGCATTTCTTTAGCCAACCAGTAGACGTCCCCGACATCAAGTATCTCGATGCAAAAGCCAAAGATTGATAGCTCAAATTCTGTCCACTCATCAATACTCGTTAAGTAGTTACCAACACGGTTAACTTCTCTTAGTGTCACTAAGTTCTGGCCAGTCATTTCCTTAATCACACTCTTAATCATGACATTTTGAAGTACATCATGACTACTTTTTGGTGCTTTTTTCAGTAAGCGACTGGCACCTGCCATATCCTCACTTTCTTGAATTTTAATCAGCCTAGCAGTTAATACTTGTATGGTGGTCGCATGATAGTTATTCAAGGCATAGAAAAACTCATTTGCTGACATGTGTATCCCTCGAATAGCTAACAGTAAACTGCTAGCAGACAGCATGTGCTTACCATTTTCAAAATTTGAAATTTGAGACTTGCTTAAGCCCTTCGTCGCAACCTGATCTTGTGTATAGCCACGACTAATTCGCTGTGTCGCATAAAATTCACCTAAGTCAGTCAACTTTTGTTTATCCATAGTTACCCTCTCATCATATGCAGGGCATACATATCTTAGGTCTATCGACTGTTTCCTGCTCCTCTAGTATAACACACGTTCCATTAAATAGTTAGCTAGATTATAACCTATTTTATTGTTAATTAAACCCTAGGGAGGTAAATAAAAAAACACGTCAGACGTGTTCAAAGATTATAATATTCAAATTTTGCCAAATCACTTAAGTCATATGGTGTATCTTGATAGACTGCGTAATTAAGCCAGTTTGAAAAGAAAAGACTGGCTGCACTGGACCAATTCATCTGAGGCATTTGACTGGGATCATCATGAGGATAATAGTGATCTGGTACATTCCCGCTTGTCAGTTTATCTCGCTGATACTCAAAATCAAGTGTCATTCGGTCATACTCTAGATGACCAAAGCTGTAGACTTCACGTAGATTTTTTTTGGCGACGATAGACAGGCCTGATGTTTCACCATAGGACAAGATATCAAAATCCTGTGGCAGATCTTGCGCATCAGTTTCTGTGCTACGTGAGTGGGGGCTGAAAAATACATCATCGAATCCCCTAAATAAAACATGCTTGGGATTTTCTACAGACTGCTCGTAAACCCCCCATAGTTTTTCAGTTAAGGCGTGTTTAACTATCCCATATCTCGCATATAAGCCTGCCTGGGCCCCCCAACAGATATGTAGGGTTGAATAGACATGCGAACGTGACCACTCAAAAATAGCCGTTAATTCATCCCAATAATCGACTGCTTCAAATGCTAAATCTTCAACAGGTGCACCCGTGACGATCATACCGTCATAATAGTCTGTGGCAATCTCGTCAAAACGCTTATAAAAGGTATCTAGATGATTTTGTGTGATATTTTTTGATTTATGACTGGTCATATGTAAAAAATCGACTTTGACTTGTAAAGGGGTATTAGATAATAGTGCTAAAATTTGCGTTTCTGTGACCATTTTTCGTGGCATAAGATTGACGACTAGGATGTTCATTGTTCGAATATCTTGATGACTAGCCCGCGCTTCATCCATTACAAAAATATTATCAGCTTCTAATAATTTAACAGCAGGCAATTGTTTATTAATTTTTACTGGCATCCCTTACCTCCTATTTTTATATCATCTTTATATTTTAGCATGTTTCCCCATTGTTTTAAGTCATGGGTAACTTATATTAGGGTATTAAAAAAAACTATAAATAGTTTTAATCGTTTAGTGCTTGATAAAGTGGAAATAATGTGTCAAAAGTGTTTAGGATATAGGCTTGGGGATCCGTGTCCCATAAAGTGGCACCTCTTTTTATCACACGGCCAACTTCAAACTCCCCCTTTTTAACAGCTTTTAGTCGCTTAATAGCAGCTTCAATCCCCTGTGTTACTGGGAAATAATCAGGTTTTGTATGGTCTGTCGAGTAGACAAAATCATCTGGAAAGGCATGATGGTCCGTTAGATAAGTCGCATACTTTTCTTTATTAGCTGGATTATCGATGATTGATAAGTACATAAATACGTAGTCTTCCCATATCCCTAACTGTAAATGGGCTTGTGATTTATAGCCTCTTTTATTATCAGAAATAGCCGACCAGGTACTTTCCGGGGCATATCTTGAGCGTCTTCTATGTTGGGCAATATGGACAAATGTTTCCTGTCCAGTATAAGCCGTTAGCCGCTCAGCAACTGCTGTCATGATATCTGAAAATATGGGCTGAATGTCCGAGCGAATGGCGACCATCCGCTCATCTAATCCTGCAACGTCAAATACCTTAAAAGAGGTATCATCAAAACACTTCATCTAAAAAACCTTCCAAATCTTAACTTAATGCCTAGGCGATTGCATAGGGCTGTGATATACATTTATGTAGCGAAGACATCTTGCTTGGCAGACAAGCCTTGTATACCCCATTTATCCTGCTTGGTAGACAACCTTACCATTACAGAGCGTATAGGCGATGACACCTTGTAATGCTTCTCCGACAAATGGTGAATTACTAGCTTTTGATGCAAAATCGTCTGTAATAATCTTGACAGCTTGCGCATCAAAAATAAGCAGATCTGCTGGTCCGTTTTCTGCTAGGTAGCCAGCGTCAAACTGATAGAGTTTGGCAGGGTTACTTGTCATTTTTTCAAGTAGTTGCATCAGTGATAAATGACCTGGTGCAACTAAATGCGTCATACCGAGTGCTAAAGCAGTCTCTAAACCTGTCATTCCTGAAGGTGCCTTGATCAATTCTTGGTCTTTTTCTTCATGTGTATGTGGTGCATGATCAGTTGCAATCAGGTCAATCGTACCATCTTGAAGGCCGACAATCAACTTTTCAATATCAGATTGACGCCGAAGGGGCGGATTAAGTTTAGCATTTGACGCATGTGTCAAAATCGCCTGTTCAGTCATCGAAAAATGCTGAGGTGTGACTTCTGCTGTGATATTTGCTCCTAAAGATTTTGCAAATCTAACGACATCAACTGATTGACCAGCAGATAGATGCTGGAAGTGTACACGCGCTTGTGTATCTAGCGCTAGCATGGCATCACGCGCAACCATGCTATATTCGGAAACAGTTGGTGCCCCTGTCACGCCACACTTGTGCGCAATTTCACCATCATTTATACCTAACACATCAGTTAACTGTGGGTCCTCCTCATGCAAGGATAAAACAGTATCATGTGTGACAGCCAGCTGCATGGCTTGACGGACCTTTCCAGCATCAGTAAAGGGAATGCCATCATCAGAAAAGCCGACAGCACCTGCTGATAATAGGCTAGCAAAATCAGTCAGATGTTGCCCATCAAATTTATCCGTAATCGTCGCCACACTCTTGACATGAATTGCTTCACGTGCACCAGATGTTAAAACTTCTGTTAAGGTATCGACTGTTGACACTGTTGGATTTGTATTAGCCATCATCACAACCGTCGTAAAACCACCACGTGCAGCAGCAAGTGCACCCGTATGTATATCCTCTTTATGCGTCTGACCTGGTTCTCTAAAATGAACATGTACATCTATTAGGCCAGGCGCGACAATTTTGCCAGTAGCATCAATCACTTCAGCGCCATCAACCGAGATATGTTCACCGATTTTAATAATTTTTTCATCTTCGATTAAGAGATCACAAACACCATCAAATTGGGTTTTGGGATCCATGACACGTCCATTTTTTATGAGTAGCATGTGTGTGAGGCCCTTTCTATACAAGTCAGTCAAGTTCAGCGATTAATCGCTGTTTAGTCCTGCCAAGTCGTTTGATTTTCTTTGAACTTCTTCAACAACTGTAACTCATCAGCATCTACATAACCGATCACTTTCGCAATTTCAATCAGATCAGAATAAGTTGATAAAGTAAGTAATGGCAAGTTCGCTTTTTTAAAGTTGTCGATACCACGTGCTAATTCGTAGGTAAAGATTGCCGCAACACCTAAAACATCAGCACCTTCACGAGTAGCCGCCTCAGCAGTCCCAATGACAGAGCCACCTGTTGAAATCAAGTCTTCTATAATGACCATCTTTTGATTTTTAACGATACGACCTTCAACCTGGTTACCTGCACCATGATCTTTAGCCTTAGAGCGGATATAAACCATCGGTAAGTCTAGAATTTCAGCAACCCATGCTGCATGGGGCACACCTCCAGTAGCGGCACCAGCGATGACTTCAACCTCTGGGAATTCCGCACGAATACGGTCTGCAAAGCCTTGCGCAATTCTACGACGTACTTCTGGGTATGAAATCGTAATTCTATTATCTGTATAGATAGGTGATTTAATCCCACTCGCCCATGTAAATGGATTTGTTGGTTGGAGAAAGACCGCCTTAATATCGAGTAGGTCCTTGGCAATTTCACGTGATAATGTTTGCATGTTGTGCTCTCTTTCAAATATAGTCTGTTATCATTTTATCATAAGATTTGGAGAATTGTTACTGTTTCATTCACCAAGCGCTTCAGATTTTTCTAGCCACTGTTCTTCTGCCGCTTCTTTTTCAAGGGACAAGCCATCTAAGTCTCTTTGCAGATCATTTAGTGCCACAAAGTCTTCTGAAGCGGCTACCATGTCAATATGAAGCTGATCAATTTTGTCATCTAACCTGCTTAATTGTGCTTCAAGTTCTGCTACTTCACGTGTCAATTTTCGACGCCATTTTTGATCTGCTTTGGCATCTTGATAACTTGACGGTTTATCTTTTTGACCTACTTCATCAGCTTCCGCATTTAAAAGCGCTTCAATTTCGGCTTCTTCTGCCTTTTTTTCAAGATAATAATCATAGTCACCTAGATAGAGCTTGCTGCCAGTGGCTGATATTTCTAAGACTTTATCGGCGACGCGATTAATAAAATAGCGGTCATGACTAACAAATAAGAGCGTCCCATCAAAGTCAATCAGGGCATTTTCTAAGACTTCTCGACTATCAATGTCTAAATGGTTGGTGGGCTCATCTAAAACAAGGAAATTATCCCGATGCATCGATAGCTTGGCTAGTAGCAAGCGGGCCTTCTCACCACCAGATAACATGCCAACTGATTTTTGCACATCGTCACCTGAAAAGAGGAAAGCGCCTAGCCTATTTCTAATTTCAACCTCAGGAATCAGCGTATGTTGCTGCCAAAGTTCTTCTATAACCGTATTTGATGCCGTCAAATCCCGTTGTTCTTGGTCATAGTAACCCATAGAGACGTTTGCCCCAAGTTTTATCTCACCACCAATCAGAGGTAGGCTACCCACAATAGATTTGATTAAGGTTGACTTACCAATCCCATTCGGTCCGACGATCGCAATGGCATCATACTTACGTTCTTCTAGGTTAATTGGGCTGGATAGGACAGTTGTATCATAACCTATTGCACCGGCATCTATCGTAAGCACTACATTTCCTGACTCGACTTCAGGTGAGAAGGTAAAATGTGCTGACTTGTCATTGCCAACTGGCTGATCTAAGCGATCCATCTTCTCTAGTTTTTTTCGTCTAGACTGAGCACGTTTGGTTGTTGAGGCACGTGCAAGATTACGATTGACAAAGTCTTCAAGACTGGCAATTTCTTTTTGTTGCTTATCATACTGTTTGGCTTGCGCTGCTAATTTTTCAGCCTTAAGTGCGATGTACTTACTATAATTACCGGCAAATTTGTCAAGTTTACCTCGAGATAGTTCTAGTGTTTCAGTCGTCACTTTGTCTAAAAAATAACGGTCATGACTGACAATCAAAATCGCACCATGATAATTTTTTAAATAATTTTCTAACCAAAGTAAGGTTTCAATGTCTAAGTGGTTAGTTGGTTCATCTAATATCAAAAGCTGTGGATTTTCAAGTAAGATCTTAGCTAAGGCAAGCCTTGTTTTTTGTCCACCAGAGAGGCTCATGACCTCACGGGGCCAAAAATCCTGATCAAATTTAAAGCCGTTTAAGACATTTTTAATATCGGATTCATAGGTAAATCCTTTATTTTGACGAAAGTCTTCTGTTAACACATCATAGCGCGTCATCAAACTAGCTAGCGCATCTCCTGTCAAATCACCCATTTGGGCTTCCATCTGACGCAACTGCTTTTCTTGATTGATTTGCACCTCAAAAACACTTAACATTTCATCATAAATTGTCCGATCTGATGAGAAGGTCGTTTCTTGCGCCAGATAAGACATTGTCAACTGCTTCATTTTTGAGATATCACCCAAGCTAGCGGTTTCCACGCCAGCAATTATTTTTAATAAGGTCGATTTTCCAGCACCATTTCGACCAACAAGCGACACACGGGAATTATCTTGTATGGTAAAATTTATTTTTTCAAATAAAACATCCGCACCAAAAGTTCGAGAAATATTGTTTCCTTGTAGTAAAATCATAAGTCTATTCTATCATAACTCCTAATCTTTATCTAATCACTAAGCCATTTTGTTTGACAACTTCACAAAGATTTGGTAATCTATTCACAAAGAACACTTATGGAGGTACCATTACTGATGGTCGTAACAAAATTTAACGAAGAACTACCCAAGGCTACTGCTAAGCGCTTGCCACAGTACTATCGTATTTTCAAGCAATTTGTGGCAGATAAAGTTGAACGTACAAATTCTCAAGCAATCGCTAAAAAATTAGGGGTTGATTCGGCAACTGTTAGACGTGACTTTTCCCTTTTTGGCGAACTTGGCAGACGTGGTTATGGCTATGATACGCTCGCATTGCGTGACTTTTTTAGTAACTTACTAGGAGATTCAGCAGAAACGAATATTGCCCTTGTCGGTGTTGGTAATCTAGGTCGTGCCTTGATCAACTACCGTTTCCATGATCGTAATAAAATGCGAATTACACAGGCCTATGATGTATCTGGTAACCCACTTGTTGGTACGACAACAGAGGATGGTATCCCAATCTATAACATTTCAGATCTTACAAAGAATCTTGCAGATGCCAACATCGAAACTGCAATTATTTCTGTTCAGAGTGACCGTGCCCAGGAAGTTGCGGATACTTTAATTCAGGCTGGTATTAAGGGGATCTTGAATTTCACACCAAGACGGCTAGAGGTGAGTGATGATATCACTGTCCAGTCAGTTGACTTGACTAGTGAGTTACAAACCCTATTATTTTTTATGCAAGATAAGAAAGAAACAACAAAGTAATTATGACAATTTTACAACCGATCATCGGAGTCGCTGCAAATGAAAGACGAGATGCTGGTGATGATATGGGGCATATGGCCATATCCTATAATCCTTCAGGCTATATCAAGGCTGTACAGATTGTTGGCGGGCTTCCCATCATGATTCCAATTGGTGATCCGCTAAGCGCTAAACGGTATATCTCTATGATTGATAAACTTGTCTTGGCAGGTGGTCAAAATGTAGCCCCAGAATTTTATGGGGAAGTGGAAACGATTAAGTCTAATGACTACAACCGAGAACGTGATGCCTTTGAACTTGCCCTGATTAACGAGGCAATCAAGCAGAACAAACCAATTATCGGTGTCTGTCGTGGCATGCAACTTGTAAATGTTGCCCTAGGTGGGACACTTAATCAACACACACATCAACATTGGCAAGAAACACCAGTCACACAGACATCCCACGATGTGAGCATCCAAAAACATTCCCCCCTCGAAAAAGTCTATGGTCTTCGGGCACATGTCAATTCATTTCATCGTCAAAGTTTAAAAAAAGTGGCACCGCAACTTGAAGTCATCGCAAAATCACTCGGTGATAATGTGATAGAGGCTGTTCAGTCTACTGATCCGACATTACGCTTTCTAGGCGTCCAATGGCACCCTGATTTCATGTATAATGTCCGAGAGGAAGATTTAGGCTTCTTTAGGTATGCTGTTTTCAATTTATAACCGATCACTTTATAGGCTAAATCCCCCCTATTGACGTATCAATAGGGGGGATTTCTATGTATGATAAAGATAAAACAAAAAAAGCATCTCAACAGCTACTGAGATACTTAGGTTTCTCGTTACTTATTTTTTAATTGCTCTTGTAGCTCTTTTAGTTCTTTTCTTGTTTCATCTTGGGCATTATCAACAATTTTTTTAACATCACTTCTCTTTACAGCCCAACCCGTAAACACACCAATGATATAAATTGCAAAAATCAAAATGAGCAAAGGGATGTCTAAAGAGAAGAAAATGATACTTAATTTTACTGACCCCATATTTTGAAAGCCAAAAATAAGGACTAAAATAAAGACGATTAATGATAAGACACGTTTGGGTGTTAAGATTTTCTTCATATTTTCCATCATAATTCTCCTATTCTTCTTAGCTTATTATAATAAATAACTAGACTAATATCAAGTAACTACTCTCTATCTTTATGGTTAGTGTTTTTTACGTAGCCTTAAAGACCGTCCATTTAGTCGTGAGCCTAGTAAACCTACTTGCCCATGTTCTAATATATCGTTAGGAAAAAAGGCCTCACCAGTCACTAATTAGGCCTCCTATCCTTGAAGCTAGTTCAGATCAAGGTATTTTCTTTAAATGAAAAATAGCAATCGTCACCGACAATGATATGATCGATAAACTGGAGACCAATTATATCACAAGCACTTGCTATACGCTGTGTAAATACTGAATCAGCATCAGAAGGATTTGGGTCTCCTGAAGGGTGGTTATGGGCAACTAAGAGACTAGCAGCCAGTGTCTTGACCGCAAAATGGAGAATTTCTCTCGGATTAGCAGTAGCCGAATTAACTGTCCCTACAAAAATGGTCTTTTTCTTAATAATCTTGTTCTTGCCATCTAAGTAAACGGCTACTAAATGTTCTTGATCAAAATCTGACATCTCATCAATCAGGATTGTCGCAAATTGTTGGGACCCTTTAACCTGTCCTTCTCTACTTCTTTCTGTCGTCTTAATTCTTTTACCTAACTCTATCATCGCTCTGATTTCGACTGCTTTAGTCATGCCGATACCAGAAATTGTCATCAATTCCTCAATACTCGACTTTCTAAAATTTTCAAGTGTAACGAAATGTTTTAAAATCTGACCTGCTAATTCTAAAACAGACAGTTTGGCTGTGCCAGTTCTTAATAAAATAGCGAGTAGCTCTTGATCGGATAGATAGGATTCGCCAAGCACGTTTAAGCGTTCACGTGGTAGCATCGGATAATCTGCTTCTCTTACATCATACATATTTTTCACCCTCTATATCTTTTATACGTAAAAAATAGCGATTATTTTCATTATTTTATAACTATTCCTACAATAGATATTGAAAAAGCGGGTCAATTATGTTTTAATATAAAATGTCAAAACTTTTTGACATTAACATTGAAGCTAGAGGCCTCTGCTTTTAAAAACATATAGAAAGTGAGTAGAAAGGAAGCATTATGACAAAAAAACTAGTATTTATCAGCTTCTTTTTGTTACTCATTATTTCATCTATTTTCATTGGGTTAGTTAATGTGCCACCATTTGACATCAGTACTTGGACGAGTAGACAGCATCTTGTCTTACTTGCGTCAAGACTGCCTAGAACAATCAGTCTACTGATTGCCGGCGCCAGTGTCAGTGTATCAGGTCTTGTCATGCAAAACCTGATGCAAAATAAATTCGTTTCACCAAATACTGTTGGGACAATGGATAGTGCTAAATTAGGGATTGTCTTTGTGATGATTTTCCTACCAAATGCGACTAGCCTAACCAAAATGAGTATGGCATTTGTCTTCGCACTCTTAGGGACTAGCTTATTTTTACTCATGTCACGCTACATTATGAGTAAAAGTAGCATTATGTTACCTTTGGTTGGGATCATGTTCGGTAATATCATTGGTAGTATTGCAAACTTCTTTGCTTTTAAATATCAACTGGTACAGAATGTCACATCTTGGTTGCAGGGAAATTTTTCGATTGTGATGCGCGGGTCTTATGAACTGCTTTATCTATCAATCCCTTTGTTTATTTTGATTTATCTGTTCGCCTATCAATTTACAATTATCGCGGCGGGTCAAGAAATGTCGACTAATTTAGGAATTTCATATCAAAAAATGCGCTTGTTTGGCGTAGGGATCATCGCACTCACATCTAGTATCGTCCTTGTTAGTGTCGGTAATATTCCCTTTCTAGGCATTATCGTCCCAAACCTTGTGACCTTAAAATTTGGGGATCAAATGAAAAAAAACCTGCCTTTGACAGCATATTTCGGTGCTGCCTTTCTGATTATCTGCGATATCATTGGTCGGACAATCATTTCACCATATGAAATTTCAGCCAGTTTAATCGTTGGTGTCTTAGGTAGTGTTTGCTTTATTGCGCTCTTACTTAAAGAAGGTCGGAGACAAGCAAAATGAAGCAAAAATTAACCTATCTGATTTTAATACTTGCTGTTTTAGGGAGCTGTGCACTTTTTCTAACCTACCATACCTATGGGAACATCGAATTTGCTTTAGCGCTTCGCTTAAAAAAAATTCTGGGCTTTATCCTTGTTGGTATCGCATGTAGTTTTGCAACAGTCAGCTTTCAAACCTTAACACAAAATAAGTTATTAACACCTAATATCTTAGGTATGGATTCGCTTTATGTCATGCTGCAAACCCTATCTATCTTTCTATTAGGCAGTCATACCTTAACCTCCCTATCTAGCCTGGGTAACTTCTTCTTATCGATTGCCCTCATGATGTCGGTTAGCACGATACTTGCCTTTTCATTATTAAGGCAGTTTAAGCATAACCTATTTCTCTTTCTGATGATTGGTATGATACTTGGGACATTTTTCGGAAATATCAGTAGTTTTCTACAAATTCTACTTGACCCTAATGAATATGATCATTTACAAGGCAAACTCTTCGCTAGTTTTAGCAATGTCAAAGCCGACCACTTATTAGTTGCCAGTATCATCATCGCCCTACTCTGCCTCTTTTTATGGTGGTTAGCGCCTCAGCTAGATGTCTTACATCTAGGTAATGATTACGCAGTGAATCTAGGCATCGATGTCAGAGCACTACAGCTAATGAGCTTGCTTGCAATCTCTGCCTTAGTTGGTGTGTCTACTGCACTAGTTGGGCCCACTAGTTTTCTGGGCTTCATCGTCGCAAATATTAGCTACCAAATTACCAGGACTTATCGACATAGAGCGATATTTATCACAGGTAGTTTGATTGCGATATTGCTTCTGGTCTTTGGTGAGTTTCTCGTTGAACATATCTTTAGTTTCAATACAACCTTAAATGTCATCATTGAGTTTACCGGCGGTTGCTACTTTATCGGACAAATATTATATAAGAGAAATGGAAATAAGGGATGAAAATAGAAGGTCTATCAAAGTCTTTTGGCAAGAAAACGATATTAGATGACATCGATTTAACGATTAAAAAAGGCAAATTAACCGCCTTTATTGGTCCCAATGGTGCTGGAAAATCAACACTTCTAGCGACAATGAGTCGATTAATCCAGACAGAGACTGGTCACATCTACCTGGAAGGGAAAGATCTCAAATCTTTCAAATCTCGTGACTTGGCACAACAGCTGTCTATTTTAAAACAGATGAATCATTTAAACATGAACATCACGATCTTTGAATTGGTTGCATTTGCTAGATTTCCTTATTCTAAGGGCAATTTAACACCTACTGATAAAGAGAAGATTAACTTATCCATTGCCCAACTCGGCTTAACCGAATTAGCAGAGGAAAATATTCAAAACTTATCGGGGGGACAATTGCAACGTGCTTACATCGCTATGATATTAGCACAAGATACAGACTATATTTTACTTGATGAGCCACTAAATAATTTAGATATGAATTTTGCAGTGCAGATGATGCAACTCCTTACCAAGCTAGTCACAGAATTTGGTAAGACTGTGATTATCGTCTTACATGATATCAATTTTGCAGCGAGTTTTGCTGATGAAATTGTTGCCATGAAATCAGGTAAAATATTTGCTCATGATCAAACAGATCAGATCATTCATGAACATATTTTAAACCCGCTATATGAGATGTCAGTTCGTATAAAAGAAATAGAGGGTAAGAAATTTTGTCTATATTTCTAGACAACTAACTTCCAACTATTTATATATTAAACAAATAAAGGAAAATAATTATGAAACTTAGTAAATTAATCACTGTCTTTACTGGTACACTACTACTTGGGACACTACTCGTTGCCTGTGGCACTAAAAAAGAGGCAACAACTGATAGCGCTAAAGAAACGACAACAACAAAGTCATTGCCTAAAAAAATAGAAGTAACAGATTCAAAAGGTAAAAAAATAACTGTTCCGACACGCCCAAGTAAAGTTGTCGTATTTGATAATGGTTCACTTGATACAATAGAGGCTTTAGGTGAAAGTAAATCAGTTGCTGCTGTCGCAGTTAAAAACTTGCCTACTTATTTAACTCAGTTTAAAACAGTTGCAAGTGCTGGTGGCCTAAAGGAACCTGATTTAGAGAAAATCAATTCACTACAACCTGATTTCATTATCATTTCTGGACGTCAAGAAAGTTTTAAAGCTGACTTGGAAAAGATTGCACCTGTTCTAGACTTAGCAGTTGATACAACTAAAGTTTGGGAATCTACAAAAGCGAATATCATGACAATCGCGAGTATCTATGGTAAGACTGACGAAGCAACTAAGCAAGTTGATAAATTAGAAAAAAACATCACAACACTGAAAGCAAAAGCTGAAAAATCAAAACTAGCAACTTTAACTGTGATTTCAAATGAAGGTCAGCTAGCAGCATTCGGTGAAAAATCACGTTATGCCATCGTCAATGATACGTTTGGGTTCAAAAATGTCGATAACACAATCAAAGCCTCTACTCATGGCCAACAAATCTCATTTGAGTATGTGCTCGAAAAAAATCCAGATATCATATTCGTTGTCGATAGAACAAAAGCCATTGGTGGTGACAGCAAAGAAACTACTGTGACAAACAATGAATTAGTCAAAAAAACAACAGCTGGTAAAACCAACAAAGTGATTGAACTTGATCCAACGCTTTGGTATCTAAGTGGTGGTGGGATTAAATCAACACAACTCATGATCGACGGCGTTGAGAAAGCATTTAAATAAGCAATCAGTAGATAAAAGTACGATTCTATAAGAGCGCATCAGATGATGTGCTCCCCATCATAAAACTCCCCCTAAACTGGATTCGCTAGCCAGATTAGGGGGAGTTTTATGATGCTCTGATTTTGGATGACTGACGTATTAGTAACGGCTGACGCAGGATTACTTAGCTGGTCTTATCGACTACATGCCGTACAATCAATGCAATAAAAAAACAATCCCTAGAATGTCTAAGCCATTGTCTTCTATCTATTGTATTTCAATTTATTGTATTACATCTGTCTTTATTTTCTTGTCTTTACCCTCTAAAATAGGCTACAGCACTCTCGAAAAGTTTCTGATCTTTATTACCAGGAATATTTTTGAACAAGCCTGCTTCATAGCGTTCAGAATGTCCCATTTTACCGAAGATTTGTCCGTTTTTACTGATAATTCCCTCAATTGCAGCGACAGAACCATTAGGATTGTAAGCAGAGTCCATCGTTGCTTGTCCTTGAAAATCAACATATTGGCTGATAATCTGACCATTTTTGATTAGGGCTTCAAGTGCTTGAGTTGACACAACAAATTTGCCTTCACCATGAGAAACTGGAATGGCATGAATGTCCCCTACTGCAACGCCTGTTAACCATGGTGAATTGGTATTAATAATCTTAGTCTCAACCATTTTAGCGACGTGCTGATTGGCATCGTTATAGAAAAGTGTTGGCGACTGATCAGATAAGCTATCAAAGCTACCATAAGGTAATAAACCTGATTTAACTAGCGCTTGGAAGCCATTACAGATACCCAGAATTAACCCACCACGCGCGATAAATGCTTCAATAGCTGACTTAACAGCTTCATTTAACAAGATATTCACAATGAACTTAGCTGAGCCATCGGGTTCATCTGCTGCAGAAAATCCGCCTGCAAACATGAGGATATTTGCCCGCTCGATGTTAGCAACCATATCTTTAATTGACGCTGAGATGTCCATCGTCCGGAATGGAACAACCTTAGTCACAGCACCAGCAGCTTCAAATGCTTTTGCTGTGTCATACTCGCAGTTTGTCCCTGGGAATACCGGAATATACACTAAAGGTGTGGCGACACGATGTGGTGCCTTGATTTGCGTGCTAGAGGGCTTCGTCTCAACCGCTTCAAGCTCAGTATTTTGGTCAAATAAGGTTGGATAGACCGCTTCTAAAGGTGCTTCAAAACTGGCTAGCAACGTGTCACCTGAGAGCGAGACACCGTTAATTTCAAGTATAAAGTCCTCGGTAGTTTGACCAATTTTCTGTAAGCCTGAAATCTCATCGGGTGATGTGATAATGAAGCCTGCAAACTCAGCCTTAATCAAGTCACTTACCTGATTAAAGTCAACTTTAGCACCAATCTTGTTACCAAAAGTCATCAGAGAAATCGCTTCACCAACCCCACCAGCCTTGGTGGAAATCGCGGCTGTTATCTTGTATGATGCCTGTAATTCAGACACTAAGTTAAAGTTTGCTTTAACCCTTGCCCAATCGATAGTTTCTGCAACTGCAACACCTGGGATATAGTAAATATGCTCATTTACAGCTTTAAATTCAGGTGACAAGATACGGTCCGCTTCAGACGTTGTCACACCAAATGCGATAAGGGTTGGCGGTACAGTCAACTCTTCAAATGTACCACTCATCGAATCCTTACCACCAATAGATGGCAAGCCCAATTGTTCTTGCGCTTCGATAGATCCAAGTAAGGCTGCCAGTGGTTTACCAAATCGTTCGGCTTGTTTATCCATGCGCTCAAAATACTCTTGGTAAGAAAAACGTGCGCTAGTCCAGTTAGCATTCGTTGCGACCAGACGTGCTGTTGCTTCAATCACTGCATAGGCTGCACCATGATAAGGTGACCATGAGGCAATCTCAGGATTATAGCCATGCACTAAAAGCGATACTGTATTTGTGACACCAGTAAGTACTGGTAATTTTTGGACAGAACTTTCAGCAGGTGTTAATTGGTAACGACCACCGATAGGCTGAATCACAGTTGAGCGACCGATTGAACTATCAAATATCGTTTGCAAGCCTTTTTGCGAGGCAAAATTTAGCTGAGATAAAAGATCATTTAAATCCGTATTTAAAGCATCTAAGCTTGTCGTTTTTTCAAATGGGATAGGCAAATCAGAGTCTGTCACAGTCGCATCAACGACAACACGCACGCCATTTGTATCGAGAAATGCACGATCAATGTCAACGATTGTTTGCCCCTTCCAGAGCATCCTTAAACTTGCTTTTTCAGTCACTTGCGCAACTTGTACAGCTAGGATATTTTCCTTGGCACATTCAGAAATGAATTGAGCAACATCTTTAGCTGCAACGACGACTGACATCCGTTCTTGAGATTCTGAGATGGCAATTTCTGTGCCAGAAAGGCCTTGATATTTTAAAGGTACTTTATCTAAGTCAATTTCAACACCGTCAGCTAATTCACCGATTGCGACGCAGACACCACCAGCACCAAAGTCATTTGATTTTTTGACAAGTTGCGTGACATCAGGATTACGGAAAAGACGTTGAATTTTACGTTCTTCTATAGCGTTCCCTTTTTGTACTTCAGCACCAGCTGTTTCCACTGTATCTTTGGTTTGCACTTTAGATGAGCCTGTTGCCCCACCTACACCGTCACGGCCAGTCTTACCACCGAATAAGATGATGGCATCACCAGCTTGTGGTTTTAAGCGTAAGACATTTTCTTTTGGTGCTGCACCAACAACAGCTCCTGTTTCCAAACGTTTGGCTACAAATCCCGGATGGAAATATTCCTTGACATAGGTTGTCGCGAGGCCGATTTGATTACCATATGAGCTATAGCCGTGTGCAGCACCTTTAGAGATAACTTTTTGGGGTAATTTGCCATGACGTGTTTCTGAAATAGGTGCTGTAATATCTCCTGCACCTGTGATACGCATCGCCTGGTAAACATAAGCACGGCCTGACAAGGGGTCACGGATGGCACCTCCGATACAAGTCGATGCCCCACCGAAAGGTTCAATCTCTGTTGGGTGATTATGCGTTTCATTCTTGAACATGAGTAACCAGGGTTCTTTAACCCCATTCACATCAACTGAAATTTCTACACTACAGGCATTGATCTCATCAGAGACTTCCATGTCATCCAAACGACCGTTAGCACGCTCATATCTGCCAAAAATAGTCGCCAATTCCATTAAGGTTGTTGGCTTTTCAGTCCGCTTAATTTCCTTGCGCATATTCAGGTATTTATCAAAAGTAGCTTGGAGTTGCCCCTTAAATTTTGACTGAGAGAAATCGATTGTTTTCAACTCTGTTTCAAATGTGGTGTGACGCGTATGGTCACTCCAGTATGTATCCAACACTTTTAACTCAGTTTCAGACGGATCTCGCTTGACCTGTTTGAAGTAATCTTGAATCCAGAGTAAGTCAGCAACTTCCATGGCTAATGCATACCTGGCATGTAAGTCCGTAATTTGGCTTGGTGTCATCGTAATAAAGCCAGCTAAAACAGGGATTTTATCAGCTGAACGTAGCATCTCTTCATCATGAATTGCTTGATCGATTGCTTTAAACCGTGAGTCGACACTATTGAGTTGATATGCTTTTATTTTTTCAAATTCAGTATCAGATAAATCAGCATTTAATAGATAGAGTTGTGCCGTTTTAACGACTGCATCTTTGTCTGCACCTAATAAAAATAAGGCTTCTTCTGCTGAGCTGGCACGTTGATCAAATTGGCCAGGAAGGGACTCGATGGCAAAGAACTTACTTTTATCTAGTGCTAATTGTACTGTTTCCTCATCTAAGACATAGTCTGTCACTTTTTCAGAAAAAATCGTTTGCTCAGCAGTCGTTAGTAAGTCATCTGTGACATGGAAAACTTCATAAACTTGGACGATGTTAACTGATGTCAAAGTCGACAATTGCAGATTGTGCTGTAATTCATGTAATAGCGCTTGATTTTTCACTTTAAATTCTGGTTTTTTAGCAACAAAAATACGTTTTTTCACGAGATTATTTCCCCTCAAATTCTGTTTGTAAATCAGTAAGTACCCGTTGATAAATTGGGATTAAATCACCTAGATCACGGCGGTAAACATCTTTATCGACATGGTTATTATCTACATCCCAAAGGCGGGACGTATCTGGAGAAATCTCATCAGCTAAGATAATCGTCCCATCAGGCAAGCGACCAAATTCAAGTTTGAAATCAATCAGTTTAAGCTCAATTTTAGCAAATAAATCAGTCAAAATAAGGTCAATAGCTAAGGCATTTTGCTTCAATAAGGCGATTTCTTCATCGCTAGCAATCTCTAAGAATTTAACATGGGCATCATTGATAAAAGGATCATCTAAGTCATCATTTTTATAATAGAATTCGACAATCGGTGTTGCTAATTTAATCCCTTCAGCAAGGTCAAAACGCTTTGAAAATGAGCCAGCAGTATAATTGCGCACGACGACCTCTAAGGGAATAATATCGACCTGTGTATTCAATTGTTCGGTTTTAGAAATTTGCTCAATAAAATGGGTTTGGACACCACGACGATTTAACTCACGAAAGATCAAACTGGTAATTTGATTATTTAAGGCACCTTTACCTGAAATTTGATCCTTTTTTTTGCCATTAAGTGCTGTTGCTTGGTCTTTATACTGGGCAAGGATGATGCTATCGTCATCAGTTAGGTAAATATTTTTTGCTTTGCCTTCATAAAGTAGTGTCCGTTTTTCAGTCATTTTATTCTCCTAAATTTGGTCATAAAGTTTCAAGATTCTTAGAATTTTCATATCTATCCATCTATTATATGACTATCATAACGTATATCTGTTTAGAAACCACAAAAAAACTGCCTAATTACAGCAGTTTTTACATTAACGTTCGGATTATAAGAGATTGATAAGGAAAACAGAGATAGTCTGTTCATGTATTGCTAAAAAAATCAACCTACTATTTTTTTGTGTGTTAATAGTCTAAATTATCTGCATGACCAGCTGCATTACCAACAAAATAACCTGTTTTACAATTGATAGATACAAGATAAGTCCCATCAGTTTTGTAAAGATTATAATAGCCATTTCCTTTTTGGATGCTAGCTGGTAAGAGAATATAGGCATCTCCTGTAATATAGCCACGATCACGACATTTTTGTAAGACTAATTCTCTAATGCCACTAGCCCAGACAAAAGCAGCATCGTTTAAGTTGGCATTTGGATCTACAGGGACGCGTGATCTACCTGTTTCAAGTGTGATTGCAGGATATTGCGCTTGATATTGGGCAGTTGTCAGCCCATATCCAGCTGAAGCTGCGCCACCGTTTGTTGCAGGTGCAGTCGACTGATTAGCTCCAGTATTAGCTTGATTCGTCGAACCAGCTGCCTGATTAGTTGCGCCATCAGATTGACTGGCTGTATTAGTCGTCGCGTTTGGTGTTGTAGGTGTTACAGCAGGTGCTGCAGCAGAAGCAGCCGCTGCAGATTTTGCTTTCTCAGCTTGTTGAGCTTGACCATGTGTGATCGCTTCTTTTAACAAACTATTTAACCCATCATTTTCAGTAGCAGTATAGCTTAGCTTAACGCCATCTTTTACGACAGCAGTCTTATCCAGAGCACCATCCACAATGATGGCCTTATCAAAGTTTGCATTCATCGCCTCAGTAACTGAAATCTCAGTTTTAAGGGCATCGACCTTCTTTTTCAAAGACTGATAATCAGCGTTATTTTTCAACTTATCTACTGCACTGACTAATTCACCTATCTTAGCAAATTGGTCATTTTTAAGTTTTGTTTGTTTATCATCAGTAAAAAAGCCAGCATATTGTTGATCAAATGCTTTTGTTGCTTTAGCCTCTTCAGATTTTTTCTGACTTGACTGACTCGTTTTATCAGCTTCTTTTTGCTTGGACTGATTGATGTTAGCCCAAACTATGCCTCCAGCAGCCAATAGTATCAAAGCACAGATACCAATGATGACTGGTTTTTTGCTCTTTTTAGATTCAACTACAGGAGTCTTCGAAGCCACAACAGGTTCTAGCTGCTCAGATAGTTGATCTTCTGCTAAAGCTGAATCTAAGCCCGTATTATCTTCTACGATTAATGGGGGCACAGTAGAAACTTCAGAAAATATGTCAGACTTTGGCTCAACTACTGCTGATTCTGCTACTTCTTCAGCTGTTTTTAAGTCATCAACCGGTGTATCATCATCAAGTATAGGCTGATTTGCATCCGTCTGTGCTTCCTCAGCAGTATCAGAGTCAATCGATCCAACACTTACTGCTGTATCATCTGCTGCTAGCAGCACAGTATCAAAACTACCTTGGATTTCAGGGAATACAGGGGCAACCTCCTGTGACGTCTCAGTTGCTTTAACTGATTCAGACGTGACGTGATGTGCTGACTCTGATCCATCATGAGCTTCTGTATTACTATCAGTTACTGCTGTATCCGTTTCATCCATCTGACTATCAACCACTAAAGTATCAGATGTGTCTAGGCTAGCCTCAGAAACCGAAGCATCCGATCCATCTAGGCTACCCTCAGAAGCTGGTGCTTCAGATACGTCTAGGTTATTTTCAATATCTGATAGATCAGTATCTGGCGTATTGGCATCTTCTCTAGCTGTTCTAACAAATTGATCTAATGCATTAGCAGCTTCAACCGTTTTTGCATGTCTGTCCTTTTTAGCACTCTCAATCTCAGAACGGTGTTGGCGAATATATCGATCAAGCGTACTTTCTTTATCCTTATTTTCAGATGCTAATGTATCAGACTGCGCCGCAATCTGTTCCACTGTTAAGTTTTCAACATCTTTTAAGGCAATTGTCTTCTCTTTAAAAGTTGATTTTTTCTTTTTTTTAGCCATATTATTTTATTCTCTTACCAAAATACTGGTATAAATCTGTTCGAAGTCTACCATTATAGAGTTTTCGTTTTTTAGTTGCCTGACTACCATAGTGCTCTTCAAATAATAAATCACTTGTGATGATATATTTACTCCAAGTTTCAAGTGGTTTAAAGGTATCACCCATTTCCTCATATAATTGGAAAGCAGCTGTTTCATCTCCAAGTCTTTCACCATAAGGTGGGTTTGAAATCAAGACACCATCCAGTTTATCCGTCCGAAAATCTTGTAATCTCAATTGCTTAAATTTAACAATACCCTCTAAACCGATTTCCAAGGCATTTTCTTGCGCGATCTGAATCATTCTGCCATCAACATCAAAGCCTGAGATGTCTAAATCAGCATCATAATTTGCTTTACTTTCAGCTTCATCACGGACTTTTTTAAAGATCTCATCTTCAAACCATGGCCATGCCTCAAAAGCAAAGTCACGATTAAAGCCTGGCGCAATGTTCATACCAATCAAGGCAGCTTCTATGCAAAACGTCCCTGATCCACATGTTGGATCAACAAATGGACGTGACATATTAGCACGCCAGTTGGTTAGCATGATGATGGCCGCTGCCATATTTTCCTTGATTGGTGCCCCACCTTTATCAACACGATAGCCACGCTTAAATAGGGATTCACCCGTTGTATCGATCATAATCGTTGCAACGTCCTTATGTAAAGCGACTTCTATCGAGAACAAGGCACCCGTCTCAGGAATGGGCACATTTTCAGGTCGGTGATAATGCACTTGTAATTTTTTAGCGATCGCTTTTTTAGTGATGGCTTGAATACTAGGCTCATTATGGAGGGTAGATTTGATTGCCTTGGCTTTGGCAATCGGGAATTGTGCACCAAAAGGTAATAGGTCTTCCCACGGTAATGCGGTTACCCCTTCAAACAAGTCATCAAACGTTTTTGCAGGAAATTCTCCTACGATAATCTTAACTCGGTCTGCTGTTCTTAACCACAGATTTGCTGTCGCAATTGTTTCTTTGCTACCAGAAAATAAGACACGAGACCGATCGTCCATTTTCGTTTCAATGCCTAAGTCTCGCAATTCTTTTGCAGTTAAACTTTCAAGGCCTGCTGCTGCTGTTGCTACTAAATTAAAATTATTTTTCATTTTGTCTTTTCTATCTTTTTTACTAGACCATTTGCACAATCTCAAAAAGGGCTGGAGCTTTACGCCCCAGCCCCTGTCATCCAGTTTTCTATAAGCCATGTTTTGTTCCAGTTAACGGTTGAGCGTTAACCTTCGATAATCATCTGTCTGTTATGTTAAAGAGCCCTTTAACATAACCTCGTCGTACGTTCAATTCCGCGTGACAAGTGCCCCTACCATAAGTTTGGGTTGCTCGCTTGAGGGGTTTACCACGTTCCACTTGCTAAGTTTCCAAAGCAACTCGTCTCTATGGCACTTTTACAGAATTTGTCGCATATTTTCCTAGGAAAACTTAGCTAAAATTCAGCCGTTAGGTCTGACACACCTACCCAGGCTTATTGTTTCGCCTAGCACAAACACTGCGGGCAATCTCAGCCCGCGCGAGCATGGACTTTCCTCACGACTCACAAGGGTAAACCCAAGAAGTCGCGCAATTATCCAAAAACTGGTTGTTAAATTTTCTTAAATCTACTTGATGCCTAGCGATTTAAAGTCACTAGTCTGTTGCTTATTCCGCAGATGTTGCTTGCTCTGAATTTGCTTGCATCGGTTGTGCTTGCGGGCCAAAAACAGCACGCTCCAAACGATTTAACCGTTTTAGAATGTCAAAGTTATTAGCCGATTTCATCGTCACACGACCACCAGCAAGCGCATCAGGTGTTGCACTTGCAGCTGGAGTTGACGCGATTGGGTTAAAGCGTTGTGTGTTTTCAGATACAGCAACATGAGGTGTCGCCGCCACATTTTGAACTTTTTTCTTCAAAAACTCGTTTTCTTCTTGTAGAGAAAGAATTTCTTCTTGAAATTTTTCATAATCAACGATGACTTCATCTAATAAATCATTTACTTGATCCTTATCGTAGCCACGCATTTTCACATCAAACTCTGCATCATAAATATCTTTAGGGGTTAAATTATAAGTTGCCATTATTTAAAAATCTCACTATTTCTTTTTCGTTATACTTCCAATCTTACCAAAAAAAAAACCTATTTACAAGGGCCAGCCTCTAGTTGAGCAAAAGAATTTAAAAGTGACGCCTCTGACTAACACCCCTATTTTTTTTTTCTAGCTATACCAATCTCTAGCTATTTTTAACCAAACTATCTATTGTTTTTTTCCCATCCCTTACTCAGAAAGGGTCCAGTCATGCTTGATTTGTTTATAAGCTAAGGCTGGATCTATGGCTTGTGTAATTGGTCTACCTACCACGATAAAATCACTGCCGATAGCTCTTGCTTGACTTGGCGTCATGACACGTTTTTGGTCACCAACTGCTGCACCGAGTGGTCTGATGCCAGGAGTTAAACAGATAAACTCTGACGTCGTTGCTTGTTTGATCATGGCAACTTCTTGTGCTGAACAGACAACACCTGCAAGTCCAGCTTCCTGCGTTTTTTTGGCATAATGGATGACTGAATCCGTTAAACTGCCTTGAATATTTTGAAAATCATGCATTTGTTGCTCGCTTGTTGAGGTTAACTGTGTGACGGCGATTAATTGCGTTGTGCCTGCCAAACCATCCAGGGCTTCCGACATCATATCAACACCACCAGCTGCATGAACGTTAGTCAGATCAACGCCAAGATGTCTGATGACCTTCATAGCTGACTTAACAGTGTTTGGAATATCATGAAGTTTTAAATCTAGAAAGACATCATGACCCAGTGACTTCATATACTTGACGATGTCTGGTCCAGCTGCATAGAATAATTCCATCCCTACTTTAAGATACAGTTGCTCATCTATTTCAAATTTGCTGAGAAATGATTTAACCTCGTCCATTCCTGCAAAGTCCATGGCAATAACTGGTCTATTTTCTGTATATTTACCCACGAATTTCCTCCTGACAGTTTTTTACAAAACTAGCTAAATCTGTTATCCCATATTTATCCATTAGGGTTGGCAGATTATCTATTATTTTAGGACAAGCAAATGGATCTGTAAAGTTTGCTGTCCCGATACCGATAGCCGATGCGCCTGCAATCATCATTTCTAAGACGCTTTCTGCAGAATCAACGCCTCCCATACCGATAATGGGTAGACTGGATTGCTCTGCAACCTGGCGAATGAGTTTAAGCGCTACTGGAAAAATGGCTGGTCCTGACATGCCACCTGTTCCGTTTGCAATGATTGGTTGTCTTGTTTGCAAACTATATCTTGTACCAACCAAGGTATTGATCATGGTAAATCCTGTCGCACCTGCATCCTCTACCGCCTTAGCAACAGTAGTGATGTCTGAAACAGAAGGTGTTAGCTTAACATATACAGGGACTTGAGAGACAGCTACTGCTGCTTTTACAGCAGCATAGGCTAATTCAGGGTCTTGACCAATCAGTAAGCCATGATTGCCATGATCGACATTTGGACAAGAGATATTAAGTTCAATAGCTGTCACGTTTTTGACACGACTGATTTTTTCACTCACGATGGCATACTCTTCGCTTGAAAAACCTGCAACATTTGCAATAATCGGCAGCTCAGGAAAATGGGTCGCAAGCCAAGGTAGTTTGTCAGCGATAACAGCATCAACACCTGGATTTTGCAAGCCAATCGCATTTAGCATCCCTGATGGGGTTTCAGCGACACGTGGTGTTGGATTACCAAAACGTGCATCAGCTGTCGTTGCCTTAATCATAATCGAGCCTAACCGGTCTAAGTCATAATACTTGGCATATTCCTGACCAAAACCGAAGCAGCCTGACGCAGGCATAATCGGATTCTTCAAGTCCAGCCCTGGTAGCTGAATCGCTAATCTATTTTCTGACATCAGACAACCACCTCACCAACTCTAAAAATCGGACCTTCATCACAAACTTTTAGAGATTTCTGACCCGTTTCATCTCCTGCAACATGAACCACACAAGCATAGCACGCGCCCATACCACAGGCCATCCTCGCTTCCATCGAGATAAAGGCGTTTGGATGCGTTTCAGTACGATTAGCAACGGCTTTGAGCATCCCTTGTGCACCACACGCATAGATTGCATCATAACTCATGAGATCAAGATTATCCATTAATAGACCGACATTTCCTTTTTGCCCGTAAGAGCCATCATCTGTTACAATCTCAAGTTGTGATGAAGCAGCTGCAAACTCAGTTTCCAAAATAACAGCTGATTGTTGTGCAAATCCTAAAAGCACTGTTACTGCTACACCAGTTGCAGTCAGGTCTTTTGCTAACTGTACTAAGGGAGGTGTCCCGATACCACCACCTATAATCAGGGCTTTTCCATTCGGAAAAGGCCCTGTCATATCAAAGCCATTGCCGAGTGGACCCATCACATCTATTGTTTGTCCTGCTTGCATCTCAGCAACGATTGCAAGGCCCGGCCCCTCAACTCGGTAAATAATGACGCAACTTTTATCGGTCTTGTTATATTCAGAAATAGAGATAGGTCGACGTAAAATTTTATCTGGACTCGGTACTCGGATATGTAAAAATTGGTCGGGCGCTGTGATATCTGATACGATTTCACCTTTTAAAACCATCCTAAATACACGTGGGGCGATATTTATATTTGACACGATCAGCATGTCTTCTTGTAAAATCATCATAACCTTTCTTAGCTAGTAGGCTTTTCATATGACTGAAAAGTTAGTTGGGTCGATATGCCTGATAACAGTGTGAGAAGGTAACTACCTTTCTCAGAAAAACAAAAAACCGTAGAAAAATCCTACGGTTCGCTTTGATCTTGCTCTGCAACCTTATCACGCTCTCGGCATGACTTAAAGGACTTTAGAATAGTATATCAAATTTAGGGATAGATGCCAAGCTATTTTTAAAGGTGAGACTGTAATTCATGGTGCAATACACCATATTTGACCGAATCATAATACCTGCCTTGCCAATATCTAACCTGACGTATCGTCCCTTCTTTGGTCATACCACTCTTTTCAGCTACACGCATCATAGCTGGATTACCTGACCAGGTTGTCAACCCCATATGTACAATATCCGGATGACTTACAAATAACTCCCTGAGCCACTGACTTAGGGCAAGAGAAGACATGCCTTTACCCCAATTTGCTTTTTGATAGATCAGGATCCCCACTTCAAGCCATTTTTTTAAGTCGCCATCAACCCAATAAGCTGATACTTCACCAACGATTTGCGCATTAACCGTAATAAGTTTATAATGAGGATCATTTACTCGAGACCTCATCTTCTTGTCAAATACATCAACTGATAAGATGGGATCGCCAAGATAAGGGCCGTTGTAAGCCTTCCATGCCAAGTCGGCTTTTTTGCCATATTTCAGGTCATAGCATACACTGATATCTGAAGGTTGAATGTGTCGTAAGTTAAGCATCATCAGTATCTCCTAACTTTCTTAGCCCTATTTATTTACGATCTTTAAGTGCCTTCAAGGCATACAGAATAGAGACTGTATCGATCACTTCTTGTAGTAAAGCCCCAATAATAGCAGGTAAAATACCCGTTGCTGCAATGAGCATCAAGGCGATACAGATAAAGATACCGATTAAGACGGCTTCTTTTGCCACTTTCATCGTTTCCCGAGAAATTTGAATACTTTCCGGTATCAAGCTTAAGTCATTTCTGAGCACCACTACATCGGCACTCTCACTGGCTACAGTTGCACCACTTGCACCAAGTGCAATCCCAACATCTGAAAGCGCAAGCGCTGGTGCATCATTGATCCCATCACCAACCATGACCATCGGGCGATTTGCCTCTGGTAATGCCTTCAAAATCTCGATTTTCTCACTCGGCATTAACTGTGCATGAACTTCTGTTATGCCCAGTTCATCAGCTACAGTTTCAGCGGTTTTCAGATTATCACCAGTCAGCATCATGATGTGTGAAACAGCTAATCCTTTTAGGTTTTCAATCACGTCTTTAGATTCAGCACGCACTTTATCTTCAAATAAAATCCGACCGATAAAGACATCATCCTCACTAATATTGACCGCTGTGCCACTTATTTTCTCGTCTTTGGTATTGGCAAATTTGGCACGACCAATGCGATATGCTTTGCCATTAATCACACCACTCAAGCCTAGACCTGTTTCTTCTGTCAAGTCGGAAACAGCAAGACGGGACATGCCTTTACTTTCTGCTAGTTTGACTAGTGATTTAGCTAAAATGTGATTACTTGCTATCTCTAAAGAATAAGCAAGTTGGAGCAACTCATCTTCTGATAGCGTTTCGCTTTCTGGACGAATACACTTAACCTGTAAGATACCAGTCGTAAGTGTTCCTGTTTTATCAAAGGCGACAGTCTTAGCTAGGGATAATTTTTCAATCGTTGTCCCATTCTTAACTAGCAGACCATGACGCGAGCTACGACTCATCCCACCTACAAAAGCGATCGGAGCTGCAAGAATCAATGGACACGGACTTGCAACAACCAGCACCTCAGCAAAACGCGTCATATCACCAGATACGATCCAGGCACCACCCGCGATCAATAAGGCAATGATGGTAAATGGCACCGCATAACGGTCGGCCAGTCTGACAAATTCAGCGGGTGTTGCTTCACTTTCCTTAACTAATTGCACGATCTTCTGATATTGACTGTCTGATGCTAGCTGGGTTACTGTGACTAATACTGCTGTTTCACCATTAATACTACCAGATAAAACAGCTTCTCCTTTTTGTTTAGCTACTGGCTCTGACTCGCCTGTCAAAGACGCTTCATTAAACCAGCTAGCGCCTTCTAAAATATCACCATCAATCGGGACAAGTTCACTTGGCTTAACAAGCACAACGTCACCAATCTTCATCTCTTCAATTGGCGTATCTTGATAGTGGTCACCTACTTGCTTATGGGCAATCGTCGGAGAATTTTCTAGTAACTTATGCAGTTCTCGACTTGCACGGTTAGCTGCATAATCCTCTAAACTCTCTCCTCCAACAAGCATTAAGATAATGATTAAGCTTGCCCAGTATTGGCCAATAATTAATGTGGAGATAATGGCAATAATCGCTAATAAATCAACGCCATAACGCCCACTTCGTAAGGTCTTCACCATCTCAATCAACATCGACAGGGCTAAAATCGCCCCAACTACTGTGACTAACCCTTGTGTAAATAGTGGTTTTTTAAAGCCAAATTCTAATAAAAGTGCCAATACTGCAACACTAATTGTTAACGATAATTTTTGCCAGTTTTTCATAATCCCTCATATCTAATGCCTAAAATCGACTATGACTAGTATAGCATAAAACCCTTTTAAAATAAACATTTATTGCCCTTTTTTCCCTATTTTAAAATTAAAGTAAAACCCTTTTTACGTTACTGACAAAATAAGTAAAACCCTTTTGACAATAAAAAAAATAGGTGACATCCACCTATTTTTCCATTTTTTAATAAACTTTAAATTAGATTGCTTGTGTTGTAAATGAGCGACTTTCCAAAACTTTTAGCATGGCAGCAATCGTATCTAATGAGGTAAACAAAGGAACACCTTGTTCGATAGATTCCCGACGAATCAGCATCCCATCTGTGTTATGTGAATTACGATCTTTGCCCATGGTATTCACAACAGCTTGGAGACGTCCTGCACGGATGCTATCGACGATATTTTCTTGATCTAGGGCAGGTTCACCAATTTTAGCGATAACTTCTGCATAGATACCATTTTCTTTAAAGTACTTAGCTGTCCCATTAGTTGCATAAATACCGTAGCCAATCTCGTAAAAACGTTTGGCTAAAGCTAGGGCCTCTGCTTTGGCATCATCAGCAACAGTGAAGAGCACATTACCAAATGTTGGTAAATGGAGGTAAGACGCTTCAAATGCTTTGTAAAGTGCTTTTTCAAGCGTCACATCAGAGCCCATCACTTCACCTGTTGATTTCATTTCAGGAGATAGGTAAGCATCTACTTTTTGTAGCTTGGTAAAACTAAAGACAGGTGCTTTAACATGGACTTTGTCATCTTCTGGGTAGAGCCCATCTTCATACCCTAGTTCAGGTAACGTTTTACCTAGAATAAGTTGTGTTGCGACTTGTGCCATCGGAATACCTGTCACCTTAGACAAGAATGGTACTGTTCTTGAGGCACGTGGGTTCACTTCAATGACATAAACGGTTTCTTCAAAGATAACAAACTGAACATTCATCATGCCGATACAGTTTAGGCCAATTGCTAAGCGTTTTGTATAGTCAGCAATTGTTGCTTGCAAGGCTGCAGACAGATTTTGTGGGGGATAGACCGCCATCGAATCTCCCGAGTGAACACCCGCACGCTCGATATGCTCCATAATACCTGGAATAAGAACATTCTCACCATCACAGATGGCATCTACTTCACATTCTCGTCCTAAGAGATATGAGTCAACTAAAACTGGATGATCTGGACTTGCCTTAACAGCAGTTTGCATGTAATTTCTTAAGTCTGCTTCGTTATCTACGATTTCCATGGCGCGACCACCTAAAACATAAGATGGGCGGACAAGGACTGGATAACCAATTTTATCGGCATTTGCTACTGCTTCTTCTTCATTAGTTGCCGTTGCACCGATTGGTTGTGGGATGGCAAGCTCTTGCAGGGCAGCCTCAAAGAGTTTTCTATCTTCTGCACGATCAAGCGCCTCAACCTGTGTCCCTAAAATCTGAACACCAGCTTTAGACAACGGTTCTGCTAAGTTAATCGCCGTTTGACCACCAAACTGAACGATAACCCCTTTAGGCTGCTCAAGATCAATGACGTTCATGACGTCTTCAAAGGTTAATGGCTCAAAATAAAGCTTGTCAGAAACTGAGAAGTCCGTCGATACGGTTTCTGGATTCGAGTTCATGATGATCGCTTCATAGCCTGCAGCTTGAATTGCTTTTACCGAGTGAACAGTTGCATAGTCAAATTCGACACCCTGACCGATCCGAATCGGACCAGATCCAAGTACGAGGACAGATTCTTTTTCTGAGCGAACAGACTCATTTTCAAACTCGTATGTACTATAGAAATAAGGTGTTGTTGATTCAAACTCCCCAGCACACGTATCCACCATCTTAAAGATTGGGACGATTTTGTTATCCAGTCGACGCTTCCGAACCTCAGCAGCATCAGTCTGCCATAAGTCAGCAATCTTGCGGTCTGAAAAGCCATTCCGTTTTGCTTCTTTTAGGATATCTGGATTGAAGACATTAACTGCAAGCTCTTGTTCGATTTCGAAGATATGCAATAATTTATCTAGGAAAAAGAGGTCAATTTTGGTTAGACTGTGCAATTCTTCTATTGTATAACCGCGACGAATCGCCTCTGATAGGTAGAATAAACGGTCATCTTGTGCTTTAACGATTTTCTCAACTAAGGCATCATCTGTCACGTCTGCTAGTTCAGACATTTCATTATGATAGGCCCCAACTTCTAGTGAGCGAACAGCCTTAAGAAATGACTCTTCAATCGTCCGACCGATTGCCATTACTTCACCAGTTGCTTTCATCTGTGTGCCAAGACGGCGTTCACCAGACTCAAACTTATCAAATGGAAAACGTGGAATTTTTGAGACAACATAGTCAAGTGCAGGTTCAAACATGGCATAAGTTGTCCCTGTAACAGGGTTAATCATCTCATCCAAAGTCAACCCAACAGCTATTTTAGCAGCTAATTTAGCGATTGGATAACCCGTTGCTTTTGATGCAAGCGCTGATGAACGTGATACACGTGGGTTAACTTCGATGACATAGTAGTTAAAACTATCTGGATCAAGGGCAAGCTGAACATTACACCCTCCCTCAATTTTTAGGGCACGAATAATTTTCAATGACGCATCACGTAGCATTTGATACTCGATGTCGCTCAAGGTTTGACTCGGTGCAAAGACGATTGAGTCTCCCGTATGAATCCCAACTGGATCAAAGTTTTCCATGTTACAAACAACGATCGCATTGTCTGCTGCATCACGCATCACTTCGTATTCGATTTCTTTAAATCCTGCGATAGAGCGTTCAATCAAACATTGTGTAACAGGCGATAATTTGAGACCATTTTCGGCTGTTTCACGTAACTCTTCTTCATTATCACACATACCGCCACCAGTACCACCTAAGGTAAAGGCTGGACGTACAATAATCGGATAGCCAATGACGTTAGCAAAGGTAACGGCTTGTTCCACTGTATTGACAATCTCTGATTCTGGAATTGGTTGATCCAACTCTTCCATCAATTTCTTAAATAGATCTCTATCTTCTGCTTGATCGATTGCTGAGAGTTTTGTACCCAGTAGTTCGATATTTAGATCATCCAAGATACCTGTTTTAGATAAAGACATGGCCATATTTAAGCCTGTCTGTCCACCAAGTGTTGGTAGGATAGCATCTGGTCGTTCTTTACGGAGAATACGTGTGACAAACTCGACTGTAATCGGTTCAATATAAACTTTATCAGCGATTTCTTTATCGGTCATAATTGTTGCTGGGTTTGAGTTAACTAAGACAACGCTGTAACCTTCTTCTTTTAAAGCGAGGCAAGCTTGCGTGCCAGCGTAGTCAAATTCTGCTGCTTGACCAATGATGATTGGTCCAGAACCGATTACCATGATTTTTTTAATATCTTTACGTTTTGGCATTAAAAGTCACCTTTCTCATTCTTACTAGCATCGATCATTTCCATAAATTCATCAAAAAGATAGTCTGCATCGTGTGGGCCTGGTGCTGCGTCTGGGTGAAACTGTACTGAAAAGGCGGGTAGGTATTTATGACGCACACCCTCAACTGATTTATCATTGATTTCGATGTGGGTAACCATCAAGTCTGTTTTGTCAATCGAGTCACTATCAACCGCATAGCCATGGTTTTGTGAAGTGAAATCAACACGACCAGTCGCAATTTCACGGACAGCATGGTTAAAGCCACGATGACCAAAGGTCATCTTACTTGTTGTCGCTCCATTTGCCATGGCAAAGAGTTGGTGACCTAGACAAATCCCAAAGATTGGGAATTTATCTTGGATGCCACGAATCATGTCAAGTGCTTTTGGGACATCTGTTGGGTCACCAGGACCATTTGTTAACATGACACCATCAGGATTCATATCGATGATTTCTTCAGCCGTAATCGTATGTGGCACAATCGTTAGGTTACACTCTCGCTTTGATAGTTCGCGTAAGATAGAGTGTTTGAGGCCAAAGTCGACAACAACGATACTTCTACCTGTTCCAGGACTTGGATAGGCTGTCTTTGTTGAGACCTGTGCCACTTGATTTGTTGGTAAGACTGTTGCACGTAGCTGATCCTGGATATGTTTAATTTCATCACCAGGGTTAACAAGTGTTGCTTTCATGGTACCGTGATGGCGAATAATTCGTGTTAAAGCACGTGTATCAATCCCAGAAATTCCTGGAATATTTTTACGTTGTAAAAATTCGTCAAGCGACATTTGATTACGCCAGTTGCTGGCTAATCGTGCATGTTCACGAACAATGACACCTTTACAGGTTGGGATGATTGATTCATAATCATCCCGGTTAATGCCGTAGTTGCCGACTAAAGGATAGGTAAATGTCAGAATCTGACCATTATAGGATTGGTCGGTAATTGACTCTTGATAGCCTGTCATACCAGTACTGAAGACGACTTCACCTGTCACATCTATATCTGCACCAAAGGCAGTGCCTTCGAAAATTGTACCATCTTCTAAAATTAAAAGTCGTTTCATTTTATCCTCTTTCATTGTGAACAGCTTATCTCACGCGTTATAACCTGAGTCAGTAAGTTTCTGATGACTAGACTGTAACTGATATAACGGGTAGCTACAGGTCATCATGCCTTGCCGTTTAGTATGGCTTCTAAAATTGCCATGCGCATGAAGACCCCATTATGCATCTGCGCAACGATTCGAGATTTTGGTGCTTCCACCAAGTGGCTAGCGATCTCTACACCTCTATTCACTGGTGCTGGATGCATGATGATGGCATGCGGTTTTAGCTTAGCATATCGCTCAGTTGTAAGTCCGTAGTGTTCATGGTAGTCAGCTTTTGAAAAGCTAGTACCTGAGTCATGGCGCTCATGCTGCACTCTAAGCAACATGACCACATCGATCTCCTCTACCATGCTGTCTAGACTAACATATCGGCCATAAATATCAAAGGCTTGATCATACCAACTCTCAGGTCCTGTAAAGTAAATATCAGCACCTAATCGTTTTAGCATTTGCATGTTAGATTTGGCAACACGACTGTGGGTGATATCCCCTGCAATCATGATCTTGATGCCCTCAAATCTACCAAAGGCTTCATAGATTGTCAGTAAATCAAGCAAGGATTGGCTGGGATGTTGGCCTGAGCCATCTCCCCCATTAATAATTGCTGATTGAATCGTTCTACTATCAACTAGTTCTTGATAAAAGTTCTCATCAGTGTGCCTGATGACACAGACATCAATACCAATCGCACTCATGGTCAAGACAGTATCGTAGAGTGTCTCGCCTTTATTAACTGAGCTGGTAGAGGCATCAAAGTTGATCACATCTAATCCGAGTTTTTTCTCAGCAACCTCGAATGACTTGTGGGTCCTAGTTGAATTCTCAAAAAATAGATTAGCGACAAAAAATTGCCTTTTAAAGTCTGGTTTAATCTGATGATGTTTCAGATATTGTGCACGTTTGATGAGGCCCATGACTTCATCATTTGCTAGCAAATCCATACTTGTGAGATGTTTGATTGATACCATACCTTGAGGTGAAATTGTCAACTTTACATACCTTTCACATTTTTTGTAGCATTCTGCCACTGACTAGAAAACCGGTTACCTTGTTGCGACTCCTGATATAAAAAAATGGCTACCTTAAAGGTAGCCATTATCGTACACCTATAGTAAGGTGCAACGTTTTCTTGGACAACCTTCACAGCCTCACGGGACTGTTGTTAAAGGAGTTTATTCATTTGTTTAATTATAGCAAATTAATTTTTAATTTTCAACAGTTTTCGGTAATATTAAATGCATGAGTATACCCAAGATGGTTGAAAAGGCAATTCCTGAAATCGAAATGCCAGCAACATTCAAGGTCAACCCACCAATACCGGATACTAAGATGACACTCGCGATGAGTAGATTACGCTTATCATCAAAATTGACCTTATTTTCTACAAGAATTTTCAGACCACTTGCAGCGATAACACCAAAGAGGGCAATCGATACACCACCAATAACAGGTGTTGGAATAGAGTGAATCAGAGCAGATACCTTACCTATGAAGCTAAGCACAACCGCAAAGATTGCCGCACCTGAAATCACATAGACTGAATGAATTTTTGTAATCGCCATAACCCCGATATTTTCACCATAAGAGGTTACGGGAGGGGCACCAAAGAAGCCGGCTATGATTTGGGCGATCCCGTCACCAGTTAATGTGCGCTCAAGTCCTGGATCTTTAAAGTAGTCTTTTCTTGTTAGAGAATTAAGGACCATGATGTGACCAAAGTGTTCTGTCATCGTCACAAAGGCAATCGGTGCCATAGTCAATATGGCAGACGGATAAAGTTTGAAATGATAGTCAATAAACATGATGTCAAACTTAGGTAGGCCCAACCAACTACTTTTAGCAATTTCGTCGAAACTGATGATCGTCATCCCTGTCAGCTTTTGAACGATTAGGGTGAAGATGTAGCCAACAATGATACCAAGTAAAATCGGGATGAGACTCGTTAAGCCTTTACCAAACATATTGAAGGCTAAAACTGAAAATAGGGTCACGAGTGCAATCAATAAGAAAGTCAGGTTGTAGACACCATCTTTATTCATGGCATCATTGACAGCTGTACCAGCAAGGCTAAGACCAATAACCATGACGATAGGACCAACGACAATCGGCGGTAAGACCTTGTCTATCCAATCCTTACCGATAAACTTGACGATTAAAGCGACGATCAGATAAACTAGCCCACCAACTACCGCACCTTGTGCAACAGCGGCGATGCCATCTGATTTCATCAGACCTTGCATGGCAAGAATATAGGCAAAACTTGACCCCATATAGGCTGGTATTTTGTATTTGGTTACAGTCAAATGGGCTAACGTGCCTAGACCACTTGAAAACAAGGCAATACTTGGATCGATCCCAACTAGAATAGGGACTAAAACAGTTGAGCCAAACATGGCAAAGAGATGCTGGAAGGAAAGCCCAAACCACATGCCAACTGGTGGCTTATCGTGTACATCATAGATCACATCGTTATTTTTAGTCACTGATTAGTCCTCTTTCTTAATCAGGATACTATCAGCACCATCGATTTCAGAGACATGGACAATAATGGCTTCATTTCGTGATGTTGGAATATTTTTCCCAACATAATCAGCACGAATCGGTAATTCTCTGTGACCACGGTCAACAAGAACTGCTAAACTAACTTTTGACGGACGACCGATTGCCACGATCCCATCAATCGCCGCACGAATTGTTCGACCAGTGTATAAGACATCATCAACCAAGATAATTTCACGATCTGTGACTGAAACTGGAATATCAGTCGTGTCTTCATCTGTTTTAATATCATCACGAAATGGCTTAGTATCAAGCTCCCCAAGTGGGATTTCGATATTTTCAAGTTGTTTAAGGCGTTCTTGAATGCGTTTAGCAATGTAAACACCACGTGTTTTAATACCGACGATGACTAGGTTATCCAGCTCTTTATTACGTTCAATAATTTCATAAGTGATTCGCGTAATTGCGCGTTTCATTGTTACTTCATCGATAATTTCTTTTGTCTTAGCCATTATTTCTCCTCTATTTTTCAACAAAAAAACCCTGCACAAGCAAGGAAAAGATTCACTCTAGTCGACTTGCCTTGACGCCTCTCTGGACGATTTAAAGGTTTGTGGTATCGTTAATTGTTTTTATTATATCAAATTTTTTAAGCTTTTGCTATGGCTTGTTAAAGAATACTGTTTTATTTCATAAAATATGCGTTACATACCTGCAGACCAACACTTATATAGTCGCAGAGAAACGGCACTTGAGACAAGAAAAAAAACCTGATGACTCAGGCTTAATCTACTTAATCTATTTTTTCTGTTTTTTCTACTTTTTTCTTAGGTTTAACATGACGTTTTTGACGGAAATCGTTTTGACGTACTTCCATCACAACTGGCAAGACAACCGGACGACGTTTGGTTTGGTCATATAAGAATTTGCCGAGTGTATCACGAATCTCAGACTTGATTTCAGCCCAGTCAAAGTTGTCTCCAGCTAAATAAGCTTTTACTTTTTCATCAACTTTAATGGCTGCTTCTTTCATCAAATTACGAGAATTTTTAACATAGACAAATCCACGTGTGTGTACTTTTGTCTTACTGATAATTTTTTTCTCGTGCTTAGATATGGTGATAACGGCGATAAAAATCCCTTCTTCACTCAGTACTTTACGGTCTCTTAAGACGATATTCCCAATATCACCAACACCAGAGCCATCAATCATGACATTTTCAGCTGATACAACACCGTTTGGTTCAAAGTTGCCCTCTGCATTAAAGGTGATCACTTCACCACGTTTTGCCAAGAAAATGTTCTCAGGTAATATGCCAACTTCCATAGCATGCTCAGCATGTGTTTGTAATTCACGATATTCACCTTGAATCGGCATCAGATTTTTTGGTTTCAAAATATCTAATAAGAACTGCAAATCACGTGAATTCGCATGTCCAGAAACTCTTAAATCACTAGAGAGCATCTTCATGATACCACCAGCACGGTAGACAATATTTTCAGTTTTAGCTACTTTTGTTTCATACGAAATCGTTGGACTTGTGACCGTATAGACCAAATCCCCCTCTTTGATTTTAACAAAACGATGACGGCCAGTTGCCATATCTGTCAATGTTTTCAAAGGCTCGCCCATGCGACCTGTTTCCAAAATCAAAAGCTCTTTGTCTTCATATTTGTTGATGTTTTTTGGATCGATAATCATCTTATCGTCATCAATTCGAAGTTTACCTAAATCACTTGCTGTTTTAACAATCAAATCTAAATCTTGGCCAGTAAAGGCAACATATCTACCTAGTTTGATGGCACTATCGATAACTTGTTGAATTCTCGCTAGATTACCTGCTACAGAGGCGATGATGACACGACCATCCCAGTCAGAAATCGTATCAAAAATTTTATCAGAGATTTCAGATTCACTAGCAGACTGTAGATTTGTCAAGCCATTTGCCGAATCACTTAAAAGTGCTAAGACACCTTGCGTGCCGATTTCAGCTAAACGTGAAATATTTGTCTTATAGCCTTCACCAACTGCTGGATCAAACTTGAAATCACCCGTATAGACAACATTACCATTTTCTGTACCGACAACAATCCCTAGACTTTCAGGAATCGTATGCGTTGTAGAAAAGAATGAAATCACTGCAGCACCAAAGTCAATTTCAGTTGACTCGTCCACGATATGAAAATCATCAAATTTCTTGCTACCATCTACTTCTTTGATACGAATTTTTGCCAGTTCTACTGTTAGCTGACTACCAAAGACAGGTACTGCCATTTCACTTAACAAATAAGGCAAGGCACCGATAGCATCTGGATGACCATGTGTTAAGAAAACACCTGCCACACGATCCGCATTTTCAACCAGATAGCTCATATCTGGTATAACAAAGTCAACACCTAACATTTCAGTTTCTGGATATTTTAAACCAGCATCCAAAATAAAAATGACATCGTCAACTTCAACAACATACATATTTTTACCAAATTCGCGGACGCCACCCAAAGCTACTATTTTTACATTACTCATGAATTACTTATTCTCCATTAATTTTTTTGTAAATCAAAAGTCGGAACCGTGCAGCTCCGACTTATCTTGTACAGTTACACTTACTAATAGTGTACCATTTATTCGACTTTATATCAAATGATGATTTTCAATCTGATCAATAATGACTTGTGCTTCTTGCGTATTTGCTGCAACCAAAGGCAGGCGTAACCCACCCACTTCAAAGCCACGGTGATTCAGTACCGCCTTAACTGGTGCAGGACTAGCAAGGGAAAACAAGGCATCAACTTTTGGCAATAACTGTCTTTGAATTTGGGCAGCTCGCTTGATGTCACCACTATCTATCTTGTCAAACATCTCATAAAACGCGTCACCATGTGTATGGCTGGCTACCGAAATCATACCATGTGCCCCTAATGCTTTGGCGTGAAAAGCTAACCCATCCTCACCTGTATAGACTAAAAAGTCTTCAGGCGCCTGTTCGATCAAATAGGTTAAATTTTCAACGCCTGTACATTCCTTTATGGCAATAATATTAGGATGTTTAGCTAAGCGTAAACTCGTTTCCACTGTTAACTGGGCCACTGTTCTACCGGGGACATTATAGAGAATGATAGGCAAATCACTTGCGTCAGCTATGGCTGTAAAATGCTGGAACAGGCCTTCTTGACTTGGTTTATTATAATAAGGCACGACAGCTAATCCAGCCGCAAACCCACCAAACTCAGCCACTTCGTTTGTAAAGATGATAGAGTCCCGAGTATCATTTGTCCCAATACCTGCAATTAAAGGCACCCGACCGGCAACGATTTCTTGAACGGCTTTAAATAGTGCAAGCTCCTCATCATGGGTTAAAGTCGGTGACTCACCCGTTGTACCTGCTAAAACTAGTCCTTGTGTATGATGGGCAAGCAAGTGCTCTATCAACTTTGGTAAGGCAGCAAAATTAATTTCACCATCTGCCTTAAACGGTGTGACTAAAGCTGTGATAATATGGGCATTTTCTAATTGTGCTACTGACATAAACTCTCTTTTCTTCACTTGTATGGGATATAAAAACAGCCTTCGATTAAAAATCAAAGGCTGTCAAGTTAGTCAAATCATGATTTGATTAGCTCACCTCTCATCTCCTCGTAAGTAGACAAGAGACAGTTCGCGAGATTTAACCCAACGACCCAAGCAAACTGACTGTGGTATCAGCTTGCTTTCGGCAACTACGCCGCCTGATAATGTCATCGTGTCCACCACTCGACTATCATTCTTCGTATCTGCAACCTCTAATATATAGATTCATTGTAACATATTAAGTTAATTATTGTAAAGCATGATATTGACTATTTTCAAATCAGCTCACCAACGCTTATACATCCAGCTATGAAGATTAGCTAATCATTAGCTTATTTTTTTCGTTTATTCATTTTAAATACAGGGATATATAACATCAACAAACCAAGTGCTGATATAGCAAGTATACCGATAACAGATGCTAAGACCTTGCCCTTAAAATTAACGAGTATCTCCTTGCCTATAGGTGTTCTAACGGCAATGGATAAGCATATCATAAGACTAATAAAGGGAATTAAATCTCTCAACCACTCGATTTTATAAACATAGGCTGCAAGCATACAGACAACTGCTAATCCCACAATAAACAGTAGGTCATAGGGAGCGGGGATTGTGACCACGAAAACATCCTTCAACACAAAGATTGGGACACACATGGCAGCTGTAAAACTCACACCTGCTACTGCGCAGAGTATCATCATCGACACCTTGTCCATCAGCTTATTCTCTTTAGTCTTCCTAAAGACAAAACACTTCACCAGATATAAAATCAGCCAAATCGCAAGCACTGCTGCGAACAAACCAGAGGTGAGTTGACCAACATTTAGTGTCAGGGTCGGTTTAGCAATCTCAAACATTTGGGAAGACAAGGCATAGGCAATGAACCCAATCAAGATAAACTTGATCACATCTTTAACTTTAGATCGACTCGTCTGTTCTAGTAACCCTTCACACATTTCCTGCGCATCTTTACCAAAGTAGTCGCTCGCATTCTCTCCATGACTTTGTGCTTCCAACAAATCTCTAAGTAAACCAAGTAAGATCGTCTCAATCTCCATATCGTCTTTAAAGATTGATTTAATGCGTAAATAGAGGAGTATTTTCTCATAATATACCTTATTTTCGTCATTCAGCTCTTCTCTTAAGCGATTATTTTCTTCAATTAAGTGTTCAACTGTTACATCATGCATTTGCTTATCCTCCATAAGTCCCTAGTTCTTTTGATTATTGCCGTCGTCAATGACCTTACTGACTTTTAAGACCATAGCAGCCCACTGGTCATCAAATGTCTGCAAATAGGCTTGTCCTTCAAGCGTGATATAGAGATATTTCCTATCCGGCCCATCTGTAGAGGGTTCTATCTTTCCCTCAATCAAGCCGAGTTTCTCTAGTTTTTGAAGTAAGGGATAGACTGTCCCACCGACAATCGTACTGAAGCCATATGCGCGTAACTTTTGAACTAGCTCATAACCGTATATCCGTTGATTGGCAATGATATGTAAGACACATCCATCTAAAACACCTTTTAATAGCTGCGTATCCTTCATTTTTCTCCCCTTTCTTTACTAGTATGTATTACCTACTATCATAATAACACACCTTCACTACATTGTAAAGCATACTAGTGGATTAAAAAAAATCATCCTAAACAGAATGATCGTTTTTTGCTTATATTAAGTCAAATTTCAAGTCTTTTGTTGGTCGAACTAAGCCACGCTCATGCAGGGTTTCAGCGATTTGAACAGAGTTCCAAGCAGCACCTTTTAGCAGATTATCTGAAACAACCCACATGTGAATCCCTTTTTTTGCATCCAAGTCTTTCCGGATACGACCGACAAAGGTTTCGCGATGTCCTGCAGCAGTAACTGCTTGCGGATAAAGTTGTTGGCTCGGATCGTCTTGTAAAACAGCTCCAGGGAAGTTGGCAATTGCTGCTTTCACCTCATCGATAGGGGCAACTGTTTTTGTCTCGATATAAATAGACTCTGAATGTGCTAAGATAACAGGAATACGGACACATGTAGCTGATACCGCAATCGTATCATCTGCCATAATTTTTTTCGTTTCTTTTGTCATCTTCATCTCTTCATAGGTATAATCATTTTCAGTGAAGACATCAATCTGTGGTAGAGCATTAAAGGCAATCGGATAGTGTTTTTTGTCCCCACCAGCTGGTAAGATTTCGGCTAAAACATCTTTCGGGTCTTTTTTGTCATTCACCACTTCTTGAATCTGACGTTCTGTCTCAGCGATTGCTTTTGCGCCTGCACCAGATACAGCTTGATAAGTTGACACAATGATTCTCTCTAAGCCAAACTGTTGACGAATTGGTTCTAGCGCAACCATCATCTGAATCGTCGAACAGTTCGGACAAGCGATAATCCCATTATGGGTATCAAGAGCTTGCGCATTTACCTCAGGTACAACCAAAGGCACATCTGAATTCATACGGAAATTTGAGGTATTATCAACAACGACTGCACCTGATTTCACTGCATAGGGTGCAAACTTAGCCGACACACTGCCACCGGCTGAAAATAGGGCTATATCTACCCCTTCAAAAGACTGCTCTGTTGTTGTTTCAACGGTTAAGTCTTGCGATTTAAATTGCAAAATCTTACCTGCAGAGCGATGCGTTGCAAGCAGCTTCACTTCTTTTATTGGCAAACTTGATGCCTCAAGCATCTTGATCATGCGACTGCCTACCGCCCCAGTAGCACCGACAACTGCAACAACATATTCTTTTGACATGGAATCTTCCTCGTTTGAATTTTCTAAAAAATTTTAATATCCCTATTCTATCATGTTTCTGGATAGATTAAAAGCCTTTTTAAGTTAATATGCTCTCTAAATCCTGATGAGGTGATAGTCGATTTTGATGATCAGTTAGCCCACAAAATAAAAAATCCCCCTTGTCCTAAGACAAAGGGGACCCCAGAGCAACTATTTTACAATAGCTGTGCCAAGAAGTTCACAGTTCTTGACAAGATTCCATCAATCCTTGACGGGCTAAGCCCCGAATCTCTCAGCGTAAATAAGGTACTTGCGTACCGAATCGACTCATCGCATCTACTAGTATACCTTATTTTTAGTTGCTTTGCAAGTCATGCCATAATAAAGCACAAGACCACTGACTAAAATGAGCATCGACACGATGAGATAAATGATCCCATTTGATCCTGTTAGTCCACCGTATAAAATCAGCAGAGCACCTGCTAATGCTAATAACGGACAAACAAAACCGACAAGTTTGTTCTTAATCAAGCCTTTAGCAGCTCGAATCATGATGCCAATATATAAAAACCCATAGAATAAATACATGATCACAATCGGAATACTAGAAATATCGATACCAAATCGACGAACACTGGGAATTGATATTGACATAAAATGGACACCTAGCCAAACCAATACCATGGCGAAACTAAGCATCACTGATAAAAGAGAGATATTAAATCTAGGGTGAAGATGGCTTATTTTTTTACTATAAGGTAATTCTTTTCTTAAAGCTAAAAAATAAGGGGCACGGATATTGGCGACTACTAAGCCATTAAGTGTACCTAAGACAGAGATGATCACTGTAATCAGCATCAATTTTTGCCCGACAGGACCAAATAATTTCTCTGTTGCAGCTGAGAAGGCTAAGTCCCCCATCTGCATAATTTCCTTTGGCCCAATCAGTAAAGAAATCCCAACAAAATAACTGACATACACAATCAAAATAATCAGTGGACTGATAATCAAGGCAATCGGTAAATTTCGTTTTGAATTTTTTATTTCATGACCAATAGCTGGTGCAATCGCCCAACCATCATATGAAAAGGCAACCGCAACAATGGCACCTGTAGATGACATCATAACCGGTAAGGTAATGGCATGTGACGATAACCCACTTGGATCACCAAAAATCAAGCCGAAAATTGCAATTAAAAATAAGGGGATTAACTTGATAAACATGGATGATGTCTGAAAAAACTCAGATAGTTTACTAGACATAATATTCATGATATAAATCAAAAGCAAATAAATTAAGCTAACTAACCAGACGCCACTACCTGAAACATTGAGTTGCGGAAAAAGTGCCACCGTATAATTTGACGCAACAAAAGCAACAATAGCAACCAATGCTGGAAAATAAACTGTACTTTGAAACCAACCTAATAAAAAGGCAAATACACGACCAAATGCTTTCTCAGCATAAACGATCAAGCCGCCTGCATCATCTGTCAATTTAGCCCACTCTGAAATGGTAATACCGCCAAAAATAATGCCTATTGCGCCAAATAATAGCACCAGACAGCCCATCAGGACATTGCCATTCGTTTGAATCAGAATGTCATCCGCTTTAAAAAATATACCTGACCCTATCACAATCCCAACAATCATTGCAATTGACATTAATAAGCCAAATCTACGCGTTTTTTCTTGTTTCATCTCTCACCATTTTTCTGAAATATGATATTAAAAAATTTGTGTTAATAAGCTATTATAAACTATTATTAACATTTTAACAATCTCATGAAAAATATGTGGCATAGGTGGATACAACCATGTATGAAAAAGTTAACTCTGTGCTTTCAAACTCAGACATTATTATCTAGCAAGAGGCGAGAGCAATTTAACTGTCTTAGCATCTAAATCAAGGGTTACCGACTGGCCGATAGGTAAGATACACTTGGGATGGGCATGACCAAAATTCACATTATATAAAATGGGTAACTGATATTTTTCTGCTAAGGCTTGATAGATGCTACGATAGTCGTCATAATAGGCCTCGTCCTGTGGTTTCCCAACGATCAGCCCTTTAGCGTGTGTAAAAAAATCAACTTTTTCTAGTGCAGCCAATAATAGCTTCACACGCTCTGGTGTTGGTTTTTCTTCACTTGTCTCAAGAAATAGGAGCTTATCATGCGTATCACGGCAAAGCAGTTGGTATGTTTTATTTACCTCAGCCTCATCGCCATAGCGACCACCTAGCACCAGCTCTCCTAAACTTTCTAAGCACCCACCATACAACTTGCCACTTACCTTGCCACTGCCAAAAAGGAGCTCATAGCCATGCGTTTCTGGAGATGACTTTCTGTCTGTACCGAAGGCATCTGGTCCAAACTCAGTTCTTTCATGATACCAGGTTGGACTAGATACAATTTCCGGTGCATCATCTGAAAATAAGTGGCGAATACATGCCTCAGTATAGGCCAACATATCCGGTGCAAACTCTCCAAAATCAACGATAGCGGCTGGTCCATAGTAGGTTGCAAGCCCTAATTTTTGGAACATCAAATGATTAATACTGGTATCCGAGTAGCCCATGAAAAGCTTGGGGTTTTCAGACACCAGCTTTTTGAAGGCGCCATCTTCAAGTAGATAGGGGACTGTTTGATAGGTATCATCTCCACCGATAGCACTTAAAATCAGCTTGACTTCCTGCTGGGCAAAGGCCCACTTTAGGTCTGCTGCACGCGCTTTAGGATTGGCTTTAATAAACTCAAGTCCTTTTAGTGCATGTGGTGTGTAGATAACCTTTAGCCCAAACGCTTCTATTCTTTTTTCGATTAAGCTTTTTTGTTGTGCCATAAAGGGCTCACCTAGTATGCCACTAGATAAGGAAATAATGGCAACTGTGTCACCTTTTTTTAATCTCTGTGCTATCTGCATATACATCTCCTTTTATCGTCACTACGCTCCCTATAGTCATCGCGCTAGGCGGTAGTCATTTCTAAAGATTAGCTTATGGGTTACTTCTCCTTATCTCAGTTTCAAGATAACGGTGTAGAAAATTGAGTTGTGTTTGGTACATATTTTTACCAAATTCATAGGCAAATAGTTGACCAGCTGCCATATCAGCTATAACAGCTTCATTATCTGCGATTAACTTTGCTAATCTTTTAGTGATTTGATCGATTTCATGCGTAACAAGCTCTTTGATCGGATTAGTCTCTAAATAGGCCCGAAGTAGGAAATCCGAAATAAACTTATCTTGCGAGATAGGTGACTCAATATAATCTTGCACCGATGTTCTCCCATTTTCACATATGGTATAGCGTTTTTTATTTGGTTTATCATGCTGAATGATCTCTTCTGATGTAATAAACCCTTCCTTTTCAAGCTTTTTTAAGGCTGGATAAATCATACCAGTTGACCCTTCGACAAAGTAACCTAATCGATTTTGGATTCTCTCCATAATTTCATATCCCGTTAAGGCATCTTTGTAAAGCAAACTTAAAATAATATCTTTTCCTTTTAACATCGTCATCCATTCTTCTCTTCCGTAAATAATTGTCGTTGTTTTATCGAGACTACTGCTAACACTATCATAACATTTTCTTTGATCTATATCACTATTTCAAACAACATTAATATAATAATAGTAATGTTGTTTATATTTTTATATTGACATTGTCAATATAAAGTTTATAATTGTCAATATCATATTAATTTATAAAATAAGAATTAGGAGAAACATGATGCAACATACTAAATTAGTTCAACTCACCATGTGCATGGGTATTTTCTTGTGCATGCTAGATACAACGATTATGAATATTGCCTTACCAGCGATTCAAACTGGCTTAGGCGTGCCATTAAATCAAATATCATGGGCACTTAACATCTATACCATCTTATTTGCTGTATTTACCATCCCCCTCAGTCGACTTGCTGAGATAAAAGGCAAACATAAGGTCTATCTACTTGGCTTACTTGCTTTTCTCATCGGATCAATCCTGTCTGGCTTAGCGCCTAATCTGCCCATATTAATTGCGGGACGAGCTGTGCAGAGTATCGGTGCTGCCATCTTATTTCCTGTTAGTATGACCATCGGTATTGCATCAACAGCCATTAATAAACGTAAACACATTATCGCTGCATTAGGTATCACACAAGGTATCGCTGCTGCATTAGGGCCTGTTATAGGTGGTCTGATCACACAGTTGCTAAATTGGCGTTGGGTATTTTTTATTAATATACCTATTTTGTTACTTGCATGCATCTTTTGCTTGACTAGTTTTAACTTCAAAAATGAAACCGTATTACCTGTTAAAATTGATTGGTTTGGTACTGCTTGCTTGATGCTTGCCTTATTCTCCCTCGTTTTGGCTTTGCTGAATCTAAGTACTTGGGGAATTTATAGTCCAAAAGTCATCGGCTTATTGCTAGTATTTATAAGTGCAACATCCCTTTTTCTATGGATTGAAAGTAAGGTGGCATACCCGATTATTCATCTTGACTTATTCAAGAATAGGGCATTTAATGGGGCTGCCATCACGACGATTCTCAGCAATTTTTTTATGACCGGTGTTAGCGTCTTGCTCCCTACTTTTTTTACTAGAATTCAGGGGATGACAGAACTAACCGCTGCCTTATTACTGACACCACTTGCGATGATGATTTTTATTTTTTCTCCCTTATCAGCAATTATCTTAGATAAAGTCGGCCCCAGATGGTTGATCTTAGTTGGTTTCACCTTGATGAGTGCAGGCTATTTTTCACTCTTTCATTTCAATGCAAGCCATTTGTCACAGGTTATGATCACCTGTCTTTTAATCGGCTCTGGGTACGGTATCATAGTGGGACCTATTGTCGTCTTATCAGCTGCTGATTTTACTGGAGAGCTCTTAAGCGCATCCCAAAGTGTCTCTGGTGTCCTAAGGCAAATTGGGATCACACTCGCAATCGCCTTATTCGTGACAGGTCTCACAGCTAATCTAACACATGAAAATAATCTAATCAAGCGTGATATTGGACAAGCAATCAGCTCGAGCAACTTATCAGCTGATAGACAAAAACAAACGCTGATCAATATCACAAATGGCATCTCAACTCAGCAGACCAATAAACAGATCCCACGTCAGCATGTTAGTGCACAAGAAAGACAAGAGCTCATCACCCAGCAGACTGCCTTAGCTTTAAAGACCTTCCCCTTAGCACAAGACAATGTACAGTTAACCACTCAAATAAAAGCAAACGTCACTGAAAAGGTTGATAAAGCAATAAAAGAGACAAACCGGACCATCAATTTATTGATTACTAAAAGTAAAAGCCTGGCAAAAAATGGCTATTCAAAAGCATTTTCAGATATCTATAGCGCTGCCTTCCCCATTTTAATCCTAAGTTCTTTCTCCTTTTTGCTATTTAAGAAAAAAGATAAGGCAAATAAAATAGGTAAGTAACACATGAAACTAAGTCATGATGGTAATAGAAAAACGACCAAGTATCCAAGACACTTAGTCGTTTTTTCATGTGCAAGTTACACATAACTAGTAGCTGTTTTTCTAGCTGTTAGCTATTACAGTTCTTGATACAGTTTAACCGCATGATCAACTGTAAAGCCATATTCGCTGAAGACTTTATC
>wild_sample_1__coassemble_313_pt1 | contig 48403 bp, 38 predicted proteins | sample wild_sample_1__metabat2_low_PE_006 | metagenome-assembled genome bin wild_sample_1 | reverse complement strand
TGGTATGAGCCCAGGATTTATTGATAATGTGTTTGGTGGGATAGATACGGTTAAAAATAGAGGCAAAGATTATTATTATCTGATTAAGGAATTAGTGAAAGCTGGAAAAAAACTGCCTCATATTTACTTGCCAATTGGTAAAGCCGACTTCTTACTAGATTATGTCAGGGAATTTAAAGACTTTATGGATGAGAATGGGCTAGACTTTACCTATATCGAAGATGAAGGTGGACATGAGTGGGATTTTTGGGACAAGTATACGGAAAAATTCCTAGAGTGGCTACCTTTAGATAAAGTGTCAAGCAGCTGATGCTGTATTAAGGCTAAGAGCCGTCTAAAATAGAGGGATATAAAATGTAAAACTCCTTATTTTAGGCAGTTTTTTTGGGTTCTTAAGTTAATTGTGACGGGGGTGTAGTTGGGTTCCAGTAATGCCTTGCTTTCAAATTTTATCCAGCTTAAGCGGCACAAAAAAAGCACCAATAGAATCAGTACCTGTGTTGACTTCATTCGCCTAAATCTGTCTTTGAAAAGAGTTTCATCATGACTTGCATTGCGGCTAATAAGTCTTGTTTTTCAAGCGCATTTAAGGGTGATATGAGTGTGCTTAGCTGTTGATTGGATGCAATAATTAAGTGACTGATTACCTCAGTTCCTTTTGGTGTCAGTGATAATATGATGACACGTTTATCTTCAGGGGCCTGCTTTGTTGTCAATAAGGCCTTTCGCTCAAAAGATTTCAGAATGCGACTAACGTAGCTTTTATCGATATGTAGTTTGCTAACTAAAAAATTAGCTGTCACCTCGTGATTGGCATATAGTTCAAATAATAGTCTGGATTCTGCTATTGAAAACTCAGAGTCTAAAAAATGATGATTTAAGGTGCCCATCATGAGCGTATAAAAGCGATTAAATTCTCTAAATGCATTGACTAATACCAGATTATCTACCATGAAAACTCCTTTAAAAATTTAGTAAAGTAACTTAATGCAAATGCTTGCAATAAATGGTGTCATGAGAGACACGGAGAATGTACTAGCTAAAATCATATGAGGTAATAGTTGTTCAGACAAGGCCTCTTGTTCTTCAGCAATAGCTGTTGCAGCTTGTATGGCTTCACGTGTCAGTGAAAAATTAAAGGGGAAGCCAAGAAAACTATTCATAGCGATGGCAGCAGACATCGCCCATGAAAACTGTTGATTAGCTAATCGTTTTGTTATCACTAGTATAACACCTATTGCTGATAAATTTAAAGGAATTGCGATGGCCAGTAATTTCAGCAGAGTAGCAAAACTAATCTCTGAAAAAGATTGCATAAAACTAGCAAATAGCGCAATCATTAATAAGCCACTAGATGATGTTTTAAACAGAGAATTTTTTTGAAGTAATCCGATTTTTCTAGCTAAAATACCAGTGAGAACTTGCAAAATAGCACTATTTAAATGCGTTTTTAAAGCGATGAATTCAACGGCAGCAGCTAGGATAAAAAATGTTGCTAAATAAAAAGTTGGTGTGCGATAAGGTGTAAAAGTCATTTGCTTAGCTCGCGCTTTAGGCTGAGTTAATGTTATGTCCTTACTGGCACGTAATGTGACTAATTTTGCCTTGGCCTCTTTTTTCAAAAAATAGGAGGCAAAGGGGAAACTGATGAAGGTATGACTAACAAAAACCGTCATCGCTACTGCACCATAGTAGGGCTGGTTGGCCTTTAAAGCTGCAGCGTTCATAAGCATTGCACCAATACCAGCACCGGTCAGTGTTGGTATCGTGCTTAAACTGACCCGCATATTATAGCATATCCCCCCAATAATCAGGGCAGTCAAGATGATCGACAATAGACTGATACTAGATAGCCGGATGACTTGTCGATTCTTAAAAATTTCTTTTAAGTCTAGTGATGTCCCAACATCAATTAAAATAATCGAGAAGATAATTTTTGATAGTATCATGATACCAGATTTGTCTAATATATCATGTGGTAGAATTGTCCAAAAGCCAATCAAGAACAATAGTGTGACTATCAGCATTTGAGGGATTAACCCGCTAGATCTGATAGAGATGAATTCTCCGATATACATAATAAGACAGACAATCCCTAGGGAAAATAAGTTAGTCCACACAAAAATACCTCCTTAGCGCTAATAGTTGACATATACAACTATTAGTATATCGTTTTAGTTGTTTTTGTCAACTATAAATAAATATGATATGATATGCATGAGAAGTAGTGCTTCAAAAAAGAGAGGCGATGGGATGGCTAGTTAAAGTTAGTAGTTACTTATTTAATGACTGTCTAGTGGGTTAAGTAAGATTTAAGCACCTGTTTTTGTAGTAGCAGTCTATCTGTTTGTAAAATGAGTTGTGAGTTTTCTGTAAAGACAGCAGGGTATGTAGGCTAAATGGTAGATGATAAGGAGATAGTCATGTCTTTTGCACATGAAATGATTAACTATACAAATGAGCTAGTCCCTGTTAAATGGATAGTTCATGATAATCAGGGGATGGTTGATGCTGTATTGCCGCATTGGCATGCATCTATTGAGTTAACTTACATGCATCAAGGTGAAATTGCATGTTTTACAGTCAATAATAATGCTTGTCAAATTAAATCTGGGGAGTTTGTCGTCGTAAATTCTGCAGAGATTCACAGTGCTATTTCAGCAAAAGATATGCATGTTAGAGGCGTAACACTTCTCATTCCCTATGATTTATTTAATAAATATGTCGATGAGTTTGAATTTAGTCGCTTTATAAACTTTCCAACAAATGAGCTTATAGGCGTCAAAGCAATAAAAGCATTACTGGAGAAATTTTACTGGTTAATTACACAGGATAAAAAACAGTTTTTGGCCTTACAACTCATACAAATTGTTTATGAACTCATGTATTTAATGGCTAAGTACCTCATCATCAAAGAAAAAATAAAAATTAATTATAACCTGCATAACGATAATTTAGGGAAGGTTCTCCCAATTATTAATTACATCAAGGAAAATTATCAAGAGCCCTTAACCGTAAAATCCATAGGAGAAAAATTTTACTTATCTGAAAATACATTAAGTAAATCCTTTAAAAAAAATATCGGTATCAGTGTCATGAAATATGTCCAACTTTTGCGTGTCAATCAGGCGCAATTACTTTTATTAGATAGTGAAAAATCTATTGCAACTATTTCATGTTTGGCTGGCTTTCCTAATGAAAAATCGTTTAGAAAAATATTCGAAGAAGTTTTTCATCAGACGCCTAAAAAATATCAATTAGATCATCTCAAGAAATAAGATTAATAGCACATCGGTAGAAAAGTGCCTTTTTCTTGATTGATACTACCTTATTTATAGGCTTGAGCTATGTTAAATTTATTTTTGTAAACGTTTGCAAAAATAAGTTTGGAGATATTTTATGACTAAAAATAGTTTATTATTCAAAGCATCACTTTTGTCTATTTCTTTGATTCTCGCTTCGGGACCGACAATTTCTTCTTTAATTCCTTTAATGCATGCCTCCTTTCCAGGAAAAAGCATCTCATCTATTGAGTTAATTGCGACAGTACCAAACTTTGGTATCTTAATTTTTGTATTACTGAGCAATTTTATTATAAAAGTTATTGGCAAAAAGAACACGGTTATCCTGGGATTGTGCATCGCCTTAATTGCAGGCTTGATGCCAGTTTTTTCAAGCGACTATACAGTCGTTGTCTTCTCAAGATTTATGTTTGGTGCAGGGATTGGCTTATATAATGCACTTGCTGTTAGTTTAATCACAGAGATTTATGATGGAGAAGAGCAGGCAAGTCTCATGGGCTTACAAGGTGCTATGGGATCTATCGGTAGTAGCTTGATGACATTGTTGGTAGGTTATTTAACACAGTACGGTTGGCAAAAATCCTTTTTTGTTTATGCAATCACAGTCTTACCGCTCATCTTATTTGCTTTATTTATCACCATCCCTTCTGCCCAAAATATGGATTCAGAAATCAAATATGATAAAAAGATAGAAAAGCCCAAGGAAGGTATCAACACACCAACCATTGTCCTAATGATTGGTGCCTTATTAGTATTTGCTTTATTCTTTACTTTGATGTTAAAGACAGCAACTTTATTAGTTGAAAAAAATATTGGACAACCGAGTGCAGCTGCAGGTATTCTAAGTACGGTTACTTTTTCAGGTATCCTAGTGGGTATCATCTATGGCAAAATTTATAAGGTACTCAAAGAATGGGTCATGCCAATTGTCCTATTTGGCCTAGGTGCGGGATTCTTTGTCATCATGTCAGCAAATAGTATTGCTTTAGTGACAACGGGTGCGATTATCTCAGGCGTTTGTTTTAGCCTAGTTGCCCCATGTGCCTTTATTCTTGTCGGTAGATTTGCGCCAAAGAACTCTGCCAATTTGGCGACAAGTCTCTTATTAGTCGGTATCAATTTAGGTGTCTTTTTATCATCCACTATCAATGCCTTTATTAGCAAGTTAGTCAATATGACGCGTGCGTCAGATGCCTTTTTGATTAACGGTTCGGGTTTAATCATGTTGAGTGTCTGTTCATATGCTTTATTAGCACTTAACAATAAAAAAAATAGCAAGAAATAATCTCTTGAGAGAGAAGAGGAATTAAACATGTCATTAGTACAAGTAAATTTTATGTCTAAGCAGTTACTTCGGACTGTCACCTTTAATGCAATTATCCCATTGGATAGCTTATCAGAAGATGAAGTCAAAAAAAAGAGAGCAAGGCCATTAAAAACATTGTATTTATTCCATGGTATATTCGGCAACAATACGGATTTCTTATCTGGTACGCGTATTCAACGTTGGGCAGAAGAACGCAATCTAGCAGTTATTATGCCGTCTGGTGATAATCATTTTTATTTAGACAAACCTGATCAAGATGATAATTATAGTAGCTATGTAGCGGATGAACTCGTCGAATTTACTAGAACTATGTTCCCCTTGTCACATAAAAGAGATGAGACATTTATCGGTGGCCTATCGATGGGTGGCTATGGTGCTTTGATCAATGGCTTAAAGTTTTCGGATAGATTTGGTTACATTGGGGCATTTTCACCTGCTTTATTGATTGACCATTTGGCTCCTGATGCTGACCAAGGGATAGAGATGGGATTGAAGCCAGGCTATTTAGACAATGTATTTGGTGGCATAGATACGGTGAAAAATAGTGATAAAGATTACTTTTATCTGATCGATCAATTAATAGCAGCAGGTAAGGACATACCCAAAATTTACTTGCCGATTGGCAAAGATGATTTTTTATTAGACTATGTAAGAGAATTCAAAGCATTTGCAGATGAAAAGTCGCTTGATATGACTTATATCGAAGATGAAGGTGCACATGAATGGGATTTCTGGGATAAGTATACAGAGAAGTTTCTAGACTGGTTACCTTTAGAAAAAATATGAGCTTGAGGAGAATTGATGTATCAATACTTAGCAATTGATATTGGCGGCAGTTTTGTAAAATATAGCCAAATAGATCCTGCTGGAAATTTAGCGGGTAGTCATAAAGTAAAAACACCTAATAGCTTAGCAGAGTTGACCGACATTATCGAGAATTTGATAGCTGACATGGGCTCGACTATCAGAGGTGTTGCAATCAGTTGCCCGGGCAGAATCGATGAAGCAACAGGGACAGTTTATAAGGGTGGTGCGCTGCCTTTTCTACATGAATTTTGTTTCAAACAGTTTGTGGCATCAATCAGTCCTGCCCCTTGTGTTGTGATGAATGATGGCAAGGCAGCAGCTTTATCAGAGCTTTGGCTAGGCAATTTAAAGGGGATAGAAAATGGTGCAGCCATCCTCTTAGGAACAGGTGTTGGTGGCGGTATTGTTCTCAATAGCGAGATGATTCAAGGCCGTCATTTTCAAGCTGGTGAATTAAGTTTTATGCCTGATCATATTGGTAGGCCTGGTCAAGAGAATTATTTTGGTCATTCAGCCTCAGCAGTCGGATTTGTGAGACAAGCGGCATCACTTCTTGGCCTAGCAAATCTGGACGATGGCTTGGCCGTATTTGATGCAATCAATCAGCAAACTAGTCAAGAAGTGTGCTTGTTATTTGAAGCATATTGTCAAAAAGTTGTGCATATTATTTTAGATTTGCAGGCGATTTTAGATTTAGACCGTGTTGTGATTGGTGGTGGCATTAGTGTTCAGCCAATCGTCATTGAGACGATAAGCAAGCAATACCATCTGATTCGAAATCGCTCACAAATCATGGTTGATAGCCTGGAGCCAATTGAGATAATGGCATGTAAGTTTGGTAATGAAGCCAACTTACTAGGAGCAATTTATCGCCTCTTAATTGAACTGGATAGGTAGCAGATTTCAGTTAACTATTTAGTCGTGCTAGTCAGCTTAAACAGATAGCAAAACCCCAAAAAGAGATACGATCTCTTTTGGGGGTCTTTTCATTAATCAAGTATTAAGCTACCATCACCTGTTACCATGTGCCAACTGATCCTGATAATAGGCTTTGCTATCTTCATATGTAGAGATAGCGAGTTTTCGTCTCGCTTTGTGGTCAACCATGGGGCTTGGGTAATCTTTGTCTAAGATAACACCATACATGGCTTGATCGATGCTGGTCATTTTCTCTGGTTGGTGCATAAACTTAATAGGCAAATTCGCTAATTCTGGTACGTAAGTCTTGATAAAAAGGCCATCGGGATCAAACTTTTCAGATTGGGTTGTGGGATTGAAAATCCTAAAATAAGGGACAGCATCTGTACCAGTTGAGGCTGCCCATTGCCAGCCACCAATATTACTAGCAGGATCATAATCAATCAGTTGTTTCTGGAAATACCACTCTCCCCATCGCCAGTCAATCAGTAAGTCCTTTGTTAAAAATGAGGCGGTAATCATCCGTAATCGATTATGCATCCACCCTGTTTGGTTTAACTGGCGCATGGCAGCATCAACTATTGGGAAACCGGTCTGGCCAGTTTGCCATAGCTGAAATTTTTCCTTGTCATTTTCCCATTTGATGAAGCTAAATTCAGGGCGCAGTGGTTGTGTTTTTTGATGGGGTGCATGCGTGTAAATCATGTGGTAAAAGTCACGCCAGCACAGTTCCTTTTCAAAGGTGAGTCGACCTTGCGAAGTAGGTAATTCCTGTAAGGCCTGCCAAAGGGTTCGGATCGACAATTCTCCTGTTCTCAAAAACTGTGATAGGTGGCTCGTCTGATCTAAAGATGGGATATCTCGTGCAGCGTCATAGTTTGTGACATCATAGCTTAAAAACTGTTTTAATTGCCAGATGGCAGCCTGTTCACCGACAGGTCCACGACCCTCATCATGTTTAGTAAGCTCACTGAACTGTTGCTCATCATCAGGAAACAGCTTGTCAGTTAACACCTGATCAGTTTGAAAATCAATGGTCAAAGGGGTCGCTTTTAGACGTTCTTTCCATTGATTATAATAAGGGGTGAAGACTTTATAGACCTCGTTTTTTTGTGTTCTGATGTCATCAGCACCATGGAGATAGCGATCTTGAAAGCTGAAGTGGGCTATCTGATGTTGCGCAAAAAAAGCGATCATTTCTTTATCTCTTTTGGCACCATATCCTGAGGTATCCTGGTTGAAATAGATTTTATCCCAATCAGGTAGAGCCTCTTTTAGTTGGGTAAACAGGTGTTTAGGCTCTCCATATTGAATCTGGAGATGGGCCTTGCCATCTAGGCTTGCTTTGAAGTGACGGACGCTCTCAAAAAAAGCCTGATGGTTGAGGCTATCTGATAGAAACTGATCTGGATTAACTTGGAATAGTAAGACAAGTTTGTCATCTTTTTTTAATTGTTGACAGGCATGATAGAGCGCTAGATTATCCTGGATTCTTAAGTCTTGACGAAACCATACGACTGAATACATTATATATTTCTTCTTTCTTTTTTAAGTTGCAACTGGATACTGAATGACTGGTCGCTTTCAGTGAGCTTAGTCTTCCTGTTTCTGATAAGTAAAGACATAGGCTTTTCCTGCAATGATTTCTTGTTCATCTACCAGAAATCCGTGCCTGATACCTACCTGCCGATAAGTTGCTAAGTCATACTTGGCATAGCCAGTTTTAGTGACAGGTAGGGTATTGAGAAAAGCGTCGCTATAGAAAGCCAAACTAAATTCACCCTCTTTTTTAAGACATCTCTTGATTTCTAAAAAGACTTGATCTAACGATTCCCAAAAATACGAGGTGTTCACAGTATAGATTTTATCAAAAAAATCTGCTTCAAATGTGAGCTGTTCTGCTAATCCGTAGCTAATCGTTAAGCGATCTTCTTGGATATAGTTAGCATTTCTCTTTTGACAAGCTGCAATCATATCATGAGACAGATCTATACCGTAGTAGTGTCCATTGTAGCGCTTCAAAAGGCTATTGAGTAGATAACCATTGCCAAATCCGATATCCAAAATTTTTAACTCATCAGGAATATCAGACAAATTCAAGGCATGCTCAATTGCATCATATTGTCCTTTATTTTGTTTATTCATGATCCAGGTGACAAGACGACCTAGAGAGCCTGTTGGTTTGTGAAACTGATTGCCTATTTGTTTTAATAACCCCATCCTAATCTCCCTAATTTCAGTCATCCTTGCATCTACTCTTATTGTAACATGTTTAAAAATAGAAAGGATGCTAAAATAAGAGCTAAGTCGCTTATCAATTAAAGCTGTAAAAAAAATAGGTGTTAATTTTTCGGATATATCATAGGAAAGATTATTTTATAATAAAAGCATAGAAAAGGGAGGAACTTAATGACGAGTCAATCAAAAAACGAGGTTTATTATCAGGCCTTACTTAATCGTGATACAGCTTATGATGGCCTATTCTTTGTAGGCGTCAAAACTACTGGCGTTTTCTGCCATGCCTCATGTAGTGCGAGAAAACCTAAATATGAAAATTGTGAATTTTACAAGACTGCTGAGGAGGCGCTATTAGTCGGCTATAGACCTTGCAAGATTTGTAAACCACTCTCTTATCCTCAGGAGTTGCCATCAGATATACAAGTCTTGATTGATCATGTCGAACAAGATCCCTATAAAAAATGGAAAGACTATGACTTTAGACAGATTGGGGTGACGTCATATACTGCTAGAAGACTGTTTAAAAAGATATATGGGATTACCTTTATTGAGTATGCGCGTGCAAGAAGACTTGGCATTGCCTTTCAAAACTTCAAAAAAGGCAGTAAATTAATCGACCAACAAGTCCTGATTGGCTATGAATCCTATAGTGGCTTTGATGACGCTTTTTCCAAAATAATGGGTAATCCACAACAAAGAAAAGATGGCAAGATTTTATATGGTGAGATCATCTCAACGCCACTCGGGAATATGCTATCTTTGAGTGATCAGAATTACCTTTACTTGTTAGAATTTATGGATCGACGTGCTTTAGAGACAGAGATTGATGATTTAAGGAAAACTCATCACTACAGCATTGTCTTTGGCCAAACCGAAATTGCTAAAAAATTAAAGGATGAGCTTGGGAGATACTTTAACGGACAACTAGATCAGTTCTCAATCCCCCTATATTCTTTGGGGACAGCCTTTCAAAAACAAGTATGGGAGGTTTTAAAACAGCTACCAATGGGAACGACGGCCACATATAAAGATATTGCACGTACTTTGGGAGATGTGAATAAAGTACGTGCTGTCGGGAATGCGAATGGTAAAAATAAACTGTCTATCCTCATCCCATGTCATAGAATTATCAAGAGTGATGGGACAATAGGAGGTTACGGTGGTGGTGTAGCGCGTAAACAGTATCTGCTGAAACTAGAAGAGAAATGGGCTAATGACGTAGAAAATAGATGATGCATGCTAGTCATGCAGTGGAAGAGGGATAAGTTTGCTATTTACCTCAAGCATGTAGCAAGCATCAACAGTTGTACTTCCTGACGTTATCTGATATAATGTTATTTATAAAAAAACCAAATGACTGCCAGTAAGGCGGGGCCTAAATGAACGTGTTATCTCCTGATAACGCACTAATTTAGTGTTCTGTCTTTTTAGCTATCATGAATTAACAACGTAACACGTTTTTGGGATAAGAAAAAGGGAACAATATGGACGTTAAACACACAGCAACACAGATCATAAAATACGTAGGTGGCAAAAAGAATATTAGGCATTTTGAATATTATGCGACTAGACTACTTTTTACTTTAAAAGATAATAGTCTGATCAACATAGCCAAACTTGAGGCGCTAGATCGGGTGATTGGGGTAGAAAAATCAGACCAATGTCAGATCATCATTGGGAATGGAAGCCTATCCATATATGATGAATTACTATGTCAATTAAGTGACTTGTCTGATCATCAACAGGATATAGACGGCCAGGATAAGCACTGGGGGGCAGACTTATTAGACTTTGTCATGTCAATTTTTCAACCCTTGTTACCAGCAGTTGCTAGTGGCAGTATCTTAAAGGCCGCATTACTTTTCACTTCAATGCTTGGCTTAACAAATACAAGTAATGCAACTTATCAGTTACTCTATGTAGTTGCAGGTGCACCGCTATACTTGCTCCCTATCTTAGTTGCCATCACCACAGCAAATAAATTAAAAGTAAATCAGATCGTTGCGGTATCCCTTGTTGGTGCCTTGCTCCTACCTGAGTTGACAACCATGTTATCAGAAGGCGCGAAATTCATGGGTGTTGGTATAGAGAATGTCCCTTACGCTTCCCAAGTCCTACCTGCAATTTTAGCTGTCTTATTATATGCTGAATTCGAACAATTCCTTATTCGGGTATCCCCTAAACCGCTGAGAACTTTTTTTGCACCTATGATGAGTCTTTTGTTTATCGTGCCATTTACCCTACTCGTACTTGGGCCTTTTGGCTACAACATGGGTAGTGTCTTATCAGCTGGTATTTTTTGGTTATATGGTCATATCGGGTGGCTAGCAGTCGCAATCTTAGCAGCACTGTTACCCTTTATGGTAGTCACTGGTATGCACAAAGCGATTGTACCTTATGCGTCAGCTACGTTGACCAAGACGGGTAGCGAGTTACTGTATTTGCCAGCATCTTTAGCACATAATATATCAGAAGCAGGTGCCTCTTTTGCTGTTGCGTTAAAGACAAAAGATCCTCACTTAAAATCAACGGCCCTGTTTGCCGGTATTTCAGCCCTGTTTGGCTTCACAGAACCAGCCCTTTACGGAGTGACAATGTTTAATCAACGTGTGCTTTATGGTGTGATGACTTCCAGTTTTATCGGTGGTGGTATAGCAGGTTTCTTTACAGTAAAAGCCTTCACACTATTGAGTCCTGGCATTGCAAATATCCGCATGTTTATCAATCGTGGTCATGCCATGAATTTTACATGGGCTTTGGTTGCTTTAGCAGCATCTTTTGTTATCTCATTTATTATGGTACTTGTTATTTATAAGGAAGATAAGATTTCAGAAGCAGTGAAGCGAGCGCAAGCATCGGAAACAACCTTAAATAGTCCTTTGCTAGGTAAAGTTATTGCCCTATCTGATGTGACGGATAAGATATTTTCAAGTAGTATGGTAAACAAGGGGATTGCCATTATTCCTGAAAATGGCGACTTGCTAGCACCGATTGATGGTGTCATCAGTATCTTATTTCCTACACAAAATGCCTTGGTACTAACAACAGAGGATGGGGCAGAGATATTGTGCCATATTGGTGTAGATACAGTTCAATTATCAAGCAGCTATTTTTCGTCTGATATTAAGCAAGGCGATCAGGTCAAACAGGGGCAACGGCTCATTCATTTTGATCTTGAAAAAATGAAGCAAGATGGTCATGATACGACAGTTATTTGTTTATTGACTAATCTAGAAGATTATGAGGTTGAACCACATAATATCTCCAGAAAAGTTGTGACATCTCAAGCAGTTTTAACACTGATGCCAAATGAGCAGTAGTCTATCTATATAAACTGAACGAGGCTAAACTACTAATCGTAAACAGTTTACAATAAGAAATTGTTTTTATGTGAAATTAATGATTGCGCTTTCATATTTTGTGTGCTATAATTTAAAATATAAACAGGCATGTGACTGGTAAAGCAGGCAGGACCTAAATGAAATTGATAATTATCCTTTGATAGTTGTTTCATTTAGTGTTCTGCCTGTTTTTATTTATATTTATTGGCCAGTAAATATAAAAATAAGATAAAAAGGAAAAAAACATGAACTATAAGCAAACAGCAACTCAGATCATAGCACTAATCGGCGGAAAAGAAAATGTGTCTCATTTAGAACACTGTTCTACTAGACTTAGGTTCACTTTAAAAGATGACAGTTTAGTTAAAGTAAAGGCGCTTGAATCAGTTGAAGGTGTGATTGGGGTACGACAAAATAGTCAATGTCAAGTGATTATCGGCAATGATATTGTTGAGGTATATGATCAAGTAGTGAGCCAATTAGGAAATATAGCCGATAGTAAGGAAGACGTAAATCTGAAAAATAAGAAATGGGGTGCTATTTTACTAGACTTTATCATTTCCATTTTTCAACCGCTAGTACCTGCCATTGCTGGTGGCGGGATACTCAAATCGTTACTATTGCTTATTTCTGTATTGGGATTAATCAGCACTAAGCAGCCCACATATCAATTGCTAAACTTAGTAGCTGGGGCGCCCCTGTATTTTCTCCCTATTTTAGTTGCGATTACAACAGCTAATAAGCTAAAAGTCAACCAGCTAGTAGCTGTTTCAGTTGTTGGGGCATTAATTTTACCTGATTTAACGACTTTACTGGCAACGGGAACAAAATTCATGGGATTTGGTATTGAAAATGTCGCCTATGCATCTCAAGTATTTCCTGCAATACTAGCAGTCTTATTTTATGCACAAGTTGAACATTTTTTTACTAAATTCTCACCTAAACCGATCAGAATATTTTTTGTTCCGATGATGTGTTTATTGATTACAGTGCCAGTTACATTGCTTATATTAGGCCCTCTAGGGTATAATATAGGTACTGTGCTTTCGACTGGTATTGTGTGGTTATACAGTCATTTAGGATGGTTAGCTATGGCTCTCCTAGCAGCATCTCTACCATTTATGGTCGTAACCGGTATGCATAAAGCTATGATTCCATATGCTGTTACGTCTATGAGTAAAATGGGGAATGAGCTACTCTATTTGCCAGCCTCTTTGGCTCATAATATATCTGAGGCAGGCGCGTGTTTTGCTGTTGCTTTAAAGACAAAGGATGCTAAATTAAAATCAACAGCTATATCAGCAGGTATTTCGGCTCTATTTGGTATTACAGAACCTGCACTTTATGGTGTCACCATATTAAATAAACGTGTACTTTCTGGTGTCATGTTCTCAAGTCTTGTCGGTGGTGGATTTGCTGGATTATTTGCAATCAAAGGGTTTATATTAGTTGGTCCAGGTCTTGCAAGTATCACCATGTTTATTGACCCAAATAATGCAATGAATATTGTCTGGGCAATCGTGACCTTGCTTCTCTCACTTTTTGTATCTTTTGTGACAGTACTCATTATCTACAAGGAGAAACAAGTTACAGTTGACACTAGTACGGTGCAGCTATCAGGCTTAAGGTTAACGAGTCCTGTTGCTGGAAAAGTAGTTGCCTTATCCCAAGTTAAGGATGATGTCTTTTCAAGTGGTATGGTCGGTAGCGGCCTTGCAAGTATCAGTACACCTTTCCTGATGAGGAGGCGGCAAATATTGCCTTCCACATCATTAACGCGCAAGATGAGTTGTCAGATGAATCAAATGGGTTTAAAAAAGCTAAGCTTGTGTCATCCATCATTAATTTGGTAAAGTATGCGTCAATGTGTGAACTCAATACAGCCTCTATACACTATAATCGCTTCCTAATTCATGTTCGCTATTTTGCTGATCGTTTCTTTTCTAATCTTTTGATAGACGAGGCAGATGGTCTCTATAAACAAATGTGGCATTTGTATCCTATTGAGATGGGCATTGCGTTACGAATAGCTGAATATATTATGCAAACGTATCAAATTAAAATACCAGAAAGCGAATTAGCTTACTTGGGTGTTCACATCAATCGATTAATTCAGTATTCATCAAATGGGACAAAAAAAGGACAGATACTAGAAAAGTAAGCTGAGCTATCTGATTGGGAGAAAATCGTATTTTATTTAGCTAGGCTAGTATCAGGCCTCCCCTATCCCACAGCCACTATAGAAACTAGGATTTTCCTAGTTTTTTTGGTATAATTGAAACAATACATGATTCGTATTTGAAAGGCTGTAAAATCAATGCAAGACAAAAATTTGGTTAGTGTAAATCTAGCCAGTGAAATGAAAACGAGTTTTATCGATTATGCTATGAGCGTCATCGTTGCGCGTGCTTTACCAGACGTTCGTGATGGGTTGAAACCTGTCCATCGTCGTATTCTTTATGGGATGAATGAGCTAGGTGTGACACCAGATAAAGCGCATAAGAAATCTGCTCGTATCACCGGTGACGTTATGGGTAAATACCATCCACATGGTGATTCAGCGATTTATGAATCGATGGTTCGCATGGCCCAATGGTGGAGCTATCGCCATATGCTTGTCGATGGTCATGGTAACTTTGGTTCCATGGACGGTGACGGTGCCGCTGCCATGCGGTATACCGAAGCAAGGATGAGTAAAATTGCGCTTGAGATGTTGCGTGATATTAACAAAAAAACAGTTGATTTTGCAGATAACTATGATGGTACAGAACGTGAACCAGTTGTTTTACCTGCGCGTTTCCCTAATCTTTTAGTGAATGGGACGACGGGTATTGCAGTGGGTATGGCGACAAATATCCCACCGCATAATTTAGGTGAGACGATTGATGCTGTCAAGCTGATTATGGATAATCCTGACGTTACGACACGTGATATCATGGAAGTATTACCTGGTCCAGATTTCCCAACTGGCGCTTTAGTCATGGGCCGGAGCGGGATTCACCGTGCCTATGAAACGGGTAAAGGCAGTATTACCTTACGTTCAAAATCAGAGATTGAAATCACCAACTCTGGTAAAGAACGCATCGTCATTTCTGAGTTTCCTTATATGGTCAATAAAGCTAAATTGCATGAGCATATCGTGCGTTTGGCGCAAGAAAAACGGATTGAGGGTATCACATCAGTTCGTGATGAGTCAAACCGTGATGGTGTACGCTTTATCATCGAAGTGAGACGCGATGCCTCAGCAAATGTGATTTTAAATAATCTTTATAAATTAACAAGTGTCCAAACAAACTTTAGCTTTAACATGCTGGCTATCGTTGATGGTGCACCGAAAATTTTATCTGTTAAAGAAATTTTAACGCATTATATTGCCCACCAAAAAGAAGTGATTACACGTCGGACACAGTTTGATAAAGAAAAAGCTGAAGCGCGTGCACATATTTTAGAAGGCTTACTTATCGCCTTACATGCAGATAATATTGATGAGATTATCAAGATTATTCGTGGCTCGAAAACTGATGCGATTGCGCAAGCGGAGTTGATTGCACGATTTGACTTATCTGATCGCCAATCTCAAGCCATTCTTGATATGAGATTACGTCGTTTGACAGGCTTGGAACGTGATAAGATTCAAAAAGAATACGACGAGTTATTAGCTTTGATTGCTGATTTGATCGATATTTTAGCAAATCCTGAACGTATTGTAACGATCATCAAAGAAGAGATGGATGAAATCAAACGTAAGTTTGCAGATAAGCGTCGGACAGAGCTACTTGTTGGTGAAGTTCTCAGTGTTGAAGATGAAGACTTAATCGAAGAAGAAGATGTTTTGATTACTTTATCAAATAAAGGCTATATCAAACGTCTAAATCAAGATGAATTCCGTGCGCAAAATCGTGGCGGTCGTGGTGTTCAAGGCTCAGGTGTATCTGATGAAGATTTCATCAAACATCTTGTGTCAACATCCACACATGACCATCTCCTCTTCTTTACCAATAAAGGCCGTGTTTACCGCATGAAAGCCTACGAAATTCCAGAATACGGTCGTCAGGCTAAGGGATTACCAATCGTTAATCTACTTAAGTTAGACGAAAACGAGACGATTCAAACCGTAATTAACGTTGAACGTTCAGAGCAAGAACGCTTCTTACTCTTTACTACCTTACGTGGGATTGTCAAACGGACAAATGCTAACCATTTTGCAAACATCCGAACAAGTGGCCTGATTGCCTTGAACTTACGGGAAGATGATGAACTCGTCAATGTCTTGATGACAACAGGTCAAGAAGAGCTGATCATCGGGACGCATAATGGCTATTCTGTCAGATTTAAAGAGAATATCTTACGTGATATGGGTCGTACAGCAACCGGTGTTAAAGGGGTTAACCTACGTGACGGTGACTTTGTTGTTGGCTCAAGCACAATCAATGATAGCCAGGAAGTATTAGTTGTGAGTGAAAACGGTCTAGGTAAACGGACAAGTGCTGAACACTATCCGACTAAAGGTCGTGGTGGTAAAGGAATCAAGGTCATGAACGTGACAGAACGGACTGGTAAGTTAGCTGGTCTGGTCACAGTTAATGGCTCTGAGGACCTGATGCTCATTACTGATACTGGCGTTGTTATACGGACCAATGTTGATAACATTTCACAAACTGGCCGTAGTGCCCAAGGGGTTAAAGTCATGCGTCTAGATGAGGATGCTAAACTTGTAACCTTTGCTTTAGTTGCATCAGAAGTTGAGCTTACAGCAGCTGATCAGACTGAAACTGGTTCTGAGGAAGTGGCTAGTGAAGCAGATTAATAAAAAACTAGGACTAGCTGTCTTGCTTTTTGGTATCAGTCTAATCTTGATGTCTTGTGGCAGTCCTAAACGGGACTTAAGGTCAAAACCTTATGTCAAGGAAGTCTTTACGATGGGGACTTACATTAAGATTACATCTTACGATAAAGGGCATGAAAAAGATATTGCTGCTGCATTAGACATCGCTAAAGACTATGATAAGAAGACATCAGTCAACCAATCTGGTAGTGAACTAGACGCTGTCAACGATCAAGCAGGGATTAAACCCGTCAAAGTAAGCAAAAAGGTTTATGCCTTATTAAAGTCAGCCTATAGCTATTCTGAGAAGGAAAATGGCTTTGATATGCTGATTGGTGCCCTAACAAGTCTCTGGCATATCGGCTTTGATGATGCTAGAAAGCCAAGTCAAGAAGAGATTGACCGTGCCATACCTCTTGTTTCATATAAGGCGATGACCTTTGACGATAAAAAGCAAACGGTTTATCTAACGCATAAAGGGGCAAAGCTTGACTTAGGTGCCATTACCAAAGGTTATGTGTCAGACCGGATGGCAGATTATTTAAAAGACCATGGTGTGACAACAGCGATTGTCGATTTAGGCTCATCAAGTTTAGTTTTGATAGGTAACTCTCATCGTGGAGATAACATTCCCTGGACGATTGGGATTAAAGATCCGAATAAGGAAGTATCAGATCAAGTAGGCTTATTAGATGCTGAGAATGAGTCTGTGGCCACATCGGGTATTTATGAGCGATTCTTAAAAGTAGATGGTAAAATTTATCCGCATATTCTCGATCCTAAAACTGGCTACCCTTTTGAAAACGATATCCAGAGTGTCACAGTAGTCAGCAAAAAAGGTGTCGATGGGGATGCCTTATCGACAACAATATTTGGGCTTGGGACTAAAAAAGGACTTGACTTTGTTGAGAAGACTAAAGGCATAGAAGCGATTTTTGTTGATAAAGATAATAAGGTCTATGTCACAAAAAATTTGGCCAATCGATTTGAGTTAGATAAGAGCTCCCACTACAAACTGGGGAACCTTTCTGATTTAAAATAGGCCTAATCAAATAGATGAAAGGTAACAATGTGAAGAAAATCAGACGACTGCTTGTGAATCTCTTTTTGGTGCTACTTTTACTTATTGGCTTGGGTTTGATCTTCAATAAAGGCCTAAGAAATATGATGTTGGCTTACCAAAGTAACCAATACCAAATTACCAAGGTGTCTAAAAAGACGATTAAGCAAAATAACCAAAAAGGTGTTGGTGATTTTGATTTCGCTAAAGTCAATCCGATTTCATTTGAAGACGTGATGAAGAGCCAATGGAAAAATCAGAAGCTCCCTGTTATTGGTGGTATTGCAGTGCCCGATTTAGGTATCAATTTGCCGATATTTCGTGGTGTTGGTAACAGTGAATTGATGTATGGTGCTGGTACGATGAAGGAAAATCAGGTCATGGGTCAAGCTAACTATACCTTAGCAAGTCATCATGTATCTGGCGTAACCGGTGCACCAAACCTGCTTTTCACACCACTTGAACGCGCTGAAAAGGGCATGATGATTTATCTAACCGATAAAGATACTGTCTATCAGTATCAAATTAGAGATAAAAAAGTGATGTCACCAGATCATGTGGAAGTCATTGAGGATCATCCAGGGGTGAAAGAGTTGACCTTGGTGACCTGTGATGATTTAGAGGCAGTTAATCGAATTATTGTCTTTGCAGATTACCTGAAATCATTTCCAGAAGATCAGGCTGAAAGTCATGTCAAAAAAGCATTTGAATCAAGTTACAATCAGTTCTCAAACTTCTAAATAAAGGGGTAATCATGAAAGCAGTGTATCAAAAAGATACATTGCTTTTTTCGATGACTTGAAGGCTAGTATTCTGAGTTTGACAACTTAAAGTAAGCCGATTTTCAGCTATCATTAGCTTAGTTTACAGCTGTTTTTTACTAGCTTAACGGATCAACTTAAGCCTGCTTTTATGCTATAATTAAGAAGATAGTCAAACAGGGAAAGAGAGTAAAATGAATCCATTATTACAAGGTATGAACGCTAGACAAGCAGAGGCGGTTGAGGCGACAGAAGGGCCATTATTGATTATGGCTGGCGCAGGGTCTGGTAAAACGCGTGTCTTAACACACAGAATTGCTTATCTGATTGAAGAAAAAGAAGTTAATCCTTGGAATATTTTAGCGATAACCTTTACAAACAAAGCAGCTCGTGAAATGCGTGAACGTGCGATTAATTTAAATCCCCGTGCGCAAGATTCACTCATTGCAACCTTTCATAGCATGTGTGTCCGAATTCTTAGAAGAGATGCTGACCATATCGGCTACAATCGAAATTTTACGATCGTTGATCCTGGTGAGCAACGGACTTTGATGAAACGTATTTTAAAAGAGCTAAATGTGGATCCTAAACAGTTTACTGAGCGTACGATTTTAGGGACGATTTCAAATAGTAAAAATGAGTTAGTCACAGCTGAGATTTATGAGAAAAATGCTGATGATCTCTATACAAACATTGTTGCAAAAGCCTATAAGCGTTACGAAACTGAATTAAAGCGTAGTGAATCGATGGATTTCGATGATTTGATCATGAATACGATCTTGTTATTCGATAAAAATCCAGATGTGCTGGCTTATTATCAAGGTAAGTTTCAGTATATTCATGTGGATGAGTATCAAGATACCAACCATGCCCAATACCAGATGGTGCAGTTACTTGCTAAACGGTTTAAAAATTTATGTGTAGTAGGTGATGCCGACCAGTCTATCTACGGCTGGCGTGGTGCTGATATGCAAAATATTTTAGACTTTGAAAAAGATTATCCACAAGCAAAAGTTGTCTTATTAGAAGAGAATTATCGCTCAACTAAGACGATTCTCCAAGCAGCAAATGAGGTCATCAACCATAATAAAAATAGACGACCTAAAGAACTTTGGACTCAGAATGCTGATGGCGAGATGATAGTCTATAATCGGTCAGGTGATGAGCGAGAAGAGGCAAATTTTGTAGCGGGTCAAATTAACTATGAACAAGACCAACATAATCGCAGCTATGCTGATTTTGCCGTTTTATATCGGACAAATGCCCAATCACGGGCGATTGAAGAAGCCTTACTGAAGTCTAATATCCCTTATACCATGGTTGGTGGGACTAAGTTCTATTCTCGTAAGGAAATTCGAGATGTTGTCGCCTACCTTAATGTGATTGCAAATAGTCGTGATAATATCTCTTTTGAGCGAATTGTTAATGAACCCAAGCGAGGTGTGGGACCCAAAGCCTTAGAAACACTTCGGGATTTTGCGACCCAACAAAATAGTTCCTTACTTGACGCATCCCGTGATGTGACCTTAAGTCAGCTAAAAGGGAAGGCAGCAGCAGAGCTGTTTAATTTAGCGCATGTCTTGCTGAATTTAGCTGATGATGTCGATCAGTTTACGATTACTGAATTGGTAGCAGCAGTGCTGGAGAAGACGGGATATCGTCAAGCTTTAGCAGTGCAAACAACGAGTTTAGAAGCACAAAACCGCTTAGAAAATATCGAAGAATTTTTGACAGTCACACAAAACTTCGATAAAAAAGAAGCAGAGGCACCTGCGGCAGAAGAAGCAGGTCTTGACAAGCTTAGTCGTTTCCTAAATGATCTGAGTCTTGTTGCCGATACAGATAGCTATGAGGAAACCGCTCAAGTGACACTGATGACACTACATGCGGCTAAGGGACTAGAGTTTCCAGTCGTCTTCTTAGTTGGTATGGAAGAGGGCGTCTTTCCACTTAGCCGTCAGGCAGAAGACGAGGATGAACTCGAAGAAGAACGCCGCCTAGCCTATGTTGGGATTACGAGAGCAGAAGCTGTTCTCTACTTAACAAATGCTAGCACACGGATGCTTTTCGGTCGGACAAGCTATAATCAACCATCACGTTTTTTACGCGAGATTGACGATAGTTTGTTAACCTACACAGGTCAAGCCAGAAAAGCAAATACGAGCTTTAACGCGACCTATAAGTCTAGTGTCAGTCAATCTCAGTTTGGGTCAGGCGTTAGCCTCTCAGATGCTATCAAAGGTAGGAAATCTGCGACCTCATCTGTCAAGCAGGCTATAGGTCAAGCACCTAAGGTAGTAGCTGATTGGGGGATTGGTGACATCGCCCAACATAAAAAATGGGGTAATGGTACGGTCCTAGATGTATCAGGAACAGGGTCAAACATGGAGCTGAAGATCGCCTTTCCAGAAGTTGGCTTAAAGCGGTTGTTGGCACAAATGGCACCGATTACTAAGGTTGAAAAATAGGCCTTTCATACCTAAATAGGAGAACTCATGAATCAAATCAAATGCCCCCATTGTGGGGAAGTGTTTACAGTTGATGAATCAGGATTTTCAGATATTTTAGCACAAGTCAGAACACAAGAGTTTGAGCAGGAAATTCATGCCCAACTTGAAAAAGAAAAAGTCTTAATGGCAGTCCAATCAGAGGCCAAATTAGCTGAGCTAGAACACCAGTTAGAAACGCTGGAAGTTTCGAAAGTCACAGAGCTAAAATTAGTCGAAGAACAGACAAAAGCAAGTAGCCAAACTGAGTTACTAAGCTTGAAAACTGAACTTGAAAAGGCCCAGCAAGCACAGATTACTTTGGAGCAGGCGAAAACTGTTGAGCTAAAACTAGTTGAAGAGCAGACAAAATCTGCCTTACAACATGAACTTTCTGACTTAAAGGCAGAACTTGCCCAACTTGCCGCTCAAAATGAATTAGCTTTACAACAGACAATTTCTGATAGTGAAAAAGCCTTAACTGAGGTTGCCAAAGAACGTGATGCTGTCCAAAATCAATTGCTACTTGCAGAAAAAGAGCAAGCGCTCAAACAAAATTCAGTTAAAACTGAATATGAGATACTACTAAAAGCTAAAAACGATGAAGTTGCTTTTTATAAAAATTTCAAGGCTCAACAGTCAACTAAGGCGATTGGTGAGAGCTTGGAGAACTTTGCTGAAAATGAGTTTAACAAAGTGCGTGCGACCATGTTCCCGAATGCCTATTTTGAAAAAGATAATGATGCCAGAACAGGTAGCAAGGGTGACTTTGTTTATCGTGAAACTGATGCCTATGGCAATGAAATCATCTCCATCATGTTTGAGATGAAAAATGAAGGCGATGAAACAGCAACCAAACATAAAAATCGCGATTTTTATAAAGAATTAGATAAAGATAGGCGTGAAAAGACATGTGAATATGCTGTTTTGGTGACCATGCTTGAGGCTGACAATGATTATTTCAATACTGGCATTGTGGATGTTTCGCATGAATATGCTAAAATGTATGTGGTACGGCCAAATTTCTTTATCCAGCTAATCGGCTTGTTGCGTAATGCGGCCATGAATTCACTAGCTTATAAGCAGGAAATTGCCTTAATTCGCGAACAAAATATCGATATCACGACCTTTGAAGATGATCTTGATCTATTTAAAACTGGTTTTGCAAAGAACTATACGTCTGCCAGTAAGAACTTCGCTAAGGCAATCGATGAGATTGATAAGTCAATTAAGCGCATGGAAGAAGTAAAAAAAGCACTCCTAACGAGTGAAAATCAACTGCGTTTAGCTAACAATAAACTAGAAGATGTATCCGTCAAAAAATTAACTAAGAAGAATCCAACGATGGCAGAAAAATTTGCCAATTTAAATCCTGAGAAAAGAAAAATAGATGACATATAATGGTATTTTAGCGATATATAAAGAAGCGGGCATGACCAGTCATGACGTTGTCTTTAAGCTACGAAAAATATTGCAGACTAAGAAAATTGGTCATGGTGGCACACTGGATCCGGATGTGACAGGCGTCTTACCGATTGCTGTCGGTCAAGGTACGCGTGTTGTAGAATTTATGACAGAGGCTGGGAAAGTATATGAAGGTCAAGTCACGCTAGGCTTTTCTACTGAGACTGAAGATGCCAGTGGTGAGGTGGTCGAGCGTACGCCTGTGACACAGGTACCTAGTGAAGCTGACATTGACCTTGCCATGGCTGGATTCGTCGGTGAAATCACACAAATACCACCCATGTATTCGGCAGTCAAAGTGAATGGCCGTAAACTATATGAATATGCGCGTGCTGGTGAGACAGTCGATCGACCAGAAAGACAGGTCACACTGACAGAATTCGTCAGAACGTCTGATTTAGTGTTTGACAAAGACAATCAACTCCTTAAATTTAACTTTAGGGTGGTTTGCAGTAAAGGCACTTATGTGAGAACACTAGCCGTTGATTTAGGGGCTAAACTTGGCTATGCAAGTCATATGTCTTATTTGCAACGGACTGCATCAGCAGGCTTAAACATAGCGGATGCCTTCAAGTTGTCAGAAATCGAGCAGCTGAAAGCAGAGGATCGTTTATCAGAAGCATTTTTACCGATTGAGTATGGTGTATCTGATTTAGAAAAAGTGCTACTGACAGCAGAACAAGTTAAAGAGATTAGCTTTGGTAGATTTGTGACATTGACATCAGATGCTGCTATTGTTGCAGGGTTTCAAGAAGATCGGTTGATCGCGATCTTGCAAAAACGGGATGGCAAGCTTTATAAACCTAAGAAAGTGATGATATGAAAGTATTTGAATTTAACGAACAAAACGTAGATAATGCACCAACAATTCTCGTTTTGGGGTATTTTGATGGCTTACATCGTGGTCATCAAACCTTATTTGATAAGGCACGTGAGTTAGCTGAAGAAAAGAAAGCGACGATATCTGTACTTACCTTCCCTGAAAGTCCAATCCTGGTATTTGAAAAATTCAATGAGAATTTGCTAAAGCAGTTAACCTCAAAAGAAAAAAGAAACCAGCTTTTTGAAGAAAATGGGGTAGATTTTCTCTATTTTACAGACTTTACTAGCCACTTTGCTAAGTTAACGAGCCATGATTTTATAGAAAAATATCTCAAAAAGTTGGCCATATCAGCTATCGTGATTGGCTTTGATTACCAATTTGGATCTGATCATGGTAGTCTTGCCCAGCTATCAGAATATGATGCTTATCAAGTAAGTGAATTGACTGATATGGGAGAGAAAATTTCATCTAGTCGGATTAGACAGGCGATTGTCGACGGAGATGTTACGCTTGCTAATCGCCTACTAGGCTATGACTATGAAATCAGCGGTTTAGTCGTACATGGTGAAGCACGCGGGCGCACGATTGGCTATCCAACAGCAAACATTGAATCAAAGAGTATGCAATATCTGCCCTTAATTGGTGTTTATGTTGTTGATATAGCAGTTGGTGACAAACAGTATCGAGGGATGGCGTCTATCGGCTACAATGATACCTTTGGTGGGAAAAATAAGACACTGGAAGTTAACATTTTTGATTTTCACGATGAAATTTATGGTGAAACTGTCACAGTTTACTTCCTAAAATTTATTCGTGGGATGATTAAATTTGATAGTGTTGATGCACTTATCACCCAAATGGACGATGATGAGAAAATTTCTCGTGATTTCTAAATGTGTGCGATATTAGGTCTTTAGGAGCTAGGATAAGTTACCAGAATAGGTGTGCTTAAGGCCTACGATAATATGAGCTATTCCGTCTCTTTTTTTAGATGACGGTTTTCCTATTTTCAGGTCCAGCATCACTTATCACTGACATCACGTTTTAAAGCTTGCACATGAGATAAACCGGTACATAATCAAGAAGAATTTGAGAAAAAAATTGAAAAATAATAACAAGAAGCCGACATCGGCCTATATCCATATTCCATTTTGCACACAGATTTGTTACTACTGTGATTTTGCAAAAGTTTATATTCAGAATCAACCTGTCGATGCCTATTTGACAACGCTTTTAGCTGAGTTTGATGCGCAAGATATAGCGGCGCTTAAGACGATCTACATAGGTGGGGGCACACCGACGGCTTTAACAGCAGCACAATTGGATACACTCCTATCAGGTATCACACGTCACTTAGACTTAAGCCAGTTAAAAGAGTTTACCGTCGAAGCGAATCCTGGAGATTTGAGTGATGACAAGATAGCAGTCCTTAAAAAACATCACGTTAATCGCGTTTCTTTAGGTGTACAGACATTTAACGATAAACTCCTTAAAAAAATTGGCCGGAGTCATACAGCCCAAGATGTTTTTGATAATATTGCTAAGCTAAAGGCAGCAGGCTTTGATAATATCACGATTGATTTAATCTATGCGCTTCCAGGGCAGACCATGACTGATGTCAAAAAAGATGTTGCGACATTACTCAGTCTTGATTTGCCACACGTCGCCTTATATTCACTTATTCTGGAAAATCATACGATCTTTATGAATAAGATGCGACGTGGCAAACTAGATCTGCCAAGTGATGACTCGGATTTTGAGATGTATAACTATATCATTGACAGTCTAGAAACTGCTGGTTATGATCATTATGAGATTTCAAACTTCGGTAAAAAAGGCTTTGAGAGTGCCCATAATCTCATGTATTGGGACAATGCTGAATACTATGGTTTTGGTGCAGGTGCTAGTGGTTATGTCGCAGGAATACGCTATAAAAATCATGTTCCGATTCATCATTATCTAGAAAATGATGATAAACGAGCTGTTCAAGAGGAACTTACGATTAAAGAACAGATGGAAGAGGAACTCTTTTTAGGGCTAAGAAAGCAATCTGGTGTGAATACTGTTGCCTTTAACCTAAAATTTAATCAAGATTTTGATGCAATTTATGGGGAGACAGTCGAAAAGTTAATCGAAAAACACCTTTTATCTAGAAATGAAGAGACAATTTTTATGACGCGTCAAGGGTTGATGCTGGGTAATGATGTCTTTGAGGCATTTTTACTAGACGACATCGCCTAATTTTTGTTATAATAAAATAATGAATATAATGAGGAAACGTTTGAAATCGTTAGGGATTTTGATAACACTCTTTTTTCTAGCTAGTTTTATACTGCTGTTTGTCAGTTTAAATATAACACAAATTAAAAAAGAAGTTGTCAAACCACCTATCAAAAAAGTCAGCCTCGATCATGATGTTGATATCACAAGACCAATTATTGATATTTCAGGCTGGCAATTACCAGTCGATATGGATTATGATCAACTTGCAGGTCAAGTAAATGGTGTTATTGTGCGAGTCCAGCATGGTATCAGCATGAAAAAAACCAACAATGCTGCTTATAAAAATGGGCAAGATAAGGCTATGGCTTCACACATAACAGAATTTCAGAAACGTAATGTCCCTGTAGCGGTCTATGCTTATGTTAATGGGAAGTCTGATGATGAAATGCGACAAGAAGCTGACAAATTTTATGAACGTGCTGCTAAGTATAAGCCGACCTTCTGGTGGCTTGATGTTGAAGAAGTGACGATGAAGACGGGATTTAATCAAGGTATCGAAGCGTTTAGAAAGCAATTAGTCAAGCGTGGTGCTAAAAATATAGGTATCTATACCCAGGATTGGTTTGTGACAGCCAATAACATCGATGTAAGTCCATATGATAGCACCTGGCTAGCTCACTATGGTGGCGATACAGGCTATTGGGACACATCACCAGTAACAACCATCAATTATGATTTGCACCAATACACAAGTCGTGGTCGTTTAAATGGCTTTGCAGGAGACTTAGACTTCAATCGTGTTAGCACGTTAGCTGAATATAATAAAATTTTTAATCATGGCAGGTTAATGAAATAGCCGATATTAAAACGCCAATTAAGGGCGTTTTTTTGGTAAAATGAAGGTATGTTAACTTACAAGAAAAAATATAATGTCCCTTATTATGAAAGTGATGCAAATGGTAACATGAAACTACCAAGTATTTTCAACGTCGCTTTACAACTCTCAGGAGAACAATCTCTCAGCTTAGGTGTTAGTGATATCTGGTTAAAAGAAACCTATGACTACACATGGGTTGTTGTCGAGTATGCAATTGATATTGCACGACTACCCAGATTTAATGAGACGATAACAATCGAGACATTTGCTACAAGTTATAATAAATTTTTCTGCTATCGTGATTTTGTCTTTTATTCAGAAAATGGAGATAAATTATTAACGATTTCATCGACATTTGTCTTACTTGATATTAGTCATCGTAAGGTTGTACATGTGGAGGAAGCGATTGTTGCGCCTTACCAAACTGAAAAAGTATCAAAAATGGTTCGAGGTCACAAATTTGGTAAGTTAAATCCAGATACAGTGATTGAACGCGACTTTCATGTCAGGTTTAACGATATTGATCAAAACGGTCATGTCAATAACAGTAAGTATTTTGACTGGATGATTGACCCACTAGGCTTTGATTTCTTAAGTGGTCATGTACCTGAAAAAATCTATTTGAAATATATCAAAGAAGTCATGTATGGGGTTGACGTTTTATCTCGTGCAGATATGCGTGATAAAACATCACATCATGAGATTAAAACAGCAAGTAACCATGCACAAGCTGAAATTACGTGGAGAGAAAAATAAATGACACACTATAAAGGCTATCTGATTGATCTTGACGGGACGATTTATATCGGAGAAAATAAAATACCAGCGGGCACCAGATTTGTGAAACGCCTGCAAGATAAAAAAATTCCCCATCTCTTTGTCACAAATAATACGACGAAAACACCTGCGCAGGTACAGGCCCGCTTAAAGGAAAAGTTTGCTATTACGACATCTGAGGAAACAATCTATACAGCAACTTTAGCCACGCTGGACTATATGAATGATATGGCCAAAGGAGACACGGCCTATGTGATCGGTGAATCAGGTCTTAAATCTGCCATCTATGGGAGCTATAAAAGAGAGACTGAAAATCCTGCTTATGTTGTCGTCGGTCTAGATAACGATCTCACTTATGAAAAATTGACCATCGCAACACTTGCTATCGCAAATGGGGCCATGTTTATCGGGACCAATCCAGATTTGAATATCCCTACTGAACGTGGACTTTTACCAGGTGCAGGGAGCATTAATAAATTATTAGAGACTGCAACACGAATAAAACCCATTTTTATCGGTAAGCCAAATGCAATTATCATGAACAAAGCGGTTGAACGGATTGGGATATCACGACGTGATCTAGTCATGGTAGGCGATAATTACCTGACAGATATTCGTGCTGGTATTGATAACGATATTGCTAGCTTACTGGTCACAACTGGCTTTACTAAACCTGAGGAAGTGGCAGGATTGCCGATTGCACCAACACATGTTATTGCGTCTTTAGATGACTGGCAACTATGAGGTTGGTAAGAGATGAAAGTTAAACTCCATTTTTTATTGGTTTTTTTATGGTCGATTGCTGCAAGTGCGACGGTAACTATTTTTGCTGCAATCCCGTTATTTTATAGCTTGATCAAGCCACTTAACCTAACTGAATTGAGCTACCTGAGTCAAAAAACGATTAGCTATAATTTCAATACCTTGATGGCTTATTTGCTCAACCCATTTAACCGTGCTTTAAACATGCCTGATTTTAAGAGCTCTTCTGAAGGTTTAAGTCATTTTGCGGATGTCAAAAATTTGTTCATCCTTGCCATGATTGCTACGATTATCCTAGCAATACCGACAATCCTATTCATCAAAAATAGACAGTATATCCAGGTTTATCAAGAACTTAAACTGTGTCTCATGCTACCCCTATTTGTCGCGGTCATCAGCTTATTTGGTGGATTTGATACCATCTTCATTACCTTTCATAAACTGTTATTTAGAAACGCAAATTGGCTCTTTGATCCAGCTACGGATCCAGTCATTAACATCTTACCAGAATCCTATTTTATGGCCTGCTTTATCCTATTTGGGCTCATCTATCTGTTATTCTGGTCTATGCTATTAGTTAAAGCAAAACGGAGGATCTACCATGCAAAAAATTAATTTAGTCATTATCACTGGGATGAGTGGTGCTGGGAAAACGGTTGCCATCCAATCTTTTGAGGATATGGGCTATTTCACAGTTGATAATATGCCTGCCAATCTGATTGAAAAATTTGTCAGCCTGTTAACAACGTCTGAAAAAGGGGATATTGATAAGGTCGCCATGGTTGTTGATATGCGGAGTCGTAGTTTTTTTGATGCACTAAGTGATATCGTCAATGATTTATCTGATAATCCTGATGTAGACTTTAGATTGTTATATCTAGATAGCTCTGATGAAGAATTAGTGGCACGCTATAAAGAGACGCGTCGTAGTCATCCGCTTGCAGAAGATGGTCGTGTTTTGGATGGGATATTGCGGGAACGTGAACTTTTGTCTCCTTTAAAGTCATTTTCTCAAAATGTGATTGACACGACTGAATTAACACCTAGAAATCTACGCTCACAAATTTCACAACAGTTTGCGACGGAGAATACGAAAGCGCCTTTCAGAATAGAAGTCATGAGTTTTGGTTTCAAGTATGGCCTGCCTTTGGATGCTGACCTTGTTTTTGACGTTCGATTTTTACCAAACCCACATTATATTCCTGAGCTACGCAATCAAACAGGACTTGAAGAGGCGGTTTATAATTATGTCATGGATGCACCTGAGTCAGAGGCATTCTACACGAATTTAATGCGGATGCTCAACCCAATCATTCCAGGCTATGAAAAAGAAGGCAAGTCTGTTTTAGTTATTGCCATCGGCTGTACTGGTGGTCAGCATAGAAGTGTGGCATTTGCAAAACGCATCTCTGAAGAGTTAACATCTGGTAAGTGGTTAGTCAATACCAATCACCGTGATAAAGATAGACGGAAAGAAACGGTCAATCGGTCATGAGAAAGAAAAAAATAGTCGTGATAGGTGGTGGAACAGGTATTCCAGTCATTTTGAACGCTTTGAGAAAGGAAGATGTCGATCTGACAGCAATCGTGACGGTTGCTGATGATGGTGGCAGTTCTGGCGAGTTAAGGGGGGCACTTGATATTGCCCCGCCAGGTGATTTACGCAATGTCCTAGTTGCCATGAGTGACATGCCACGCCTTTATGAACAAATCTTTCAGTATCGATTTAAAGCTGATGATGGCCCGCTCAGTGGTCATCCGATTGGCAACTTAGTGATTGCAGGCGTGTCAGAGATGCAAGGCTCTACCTATAATGCCATTCAAATTTTGGCTAAGTTCTTTCATGTTCAAGGCAGAATTTTACCTTCTAGTGAAGCAGCCTTAACCCTCCATGCTGTCTTTCAGGACAAAAAAGAGGTGATTGGGGAAAGTCATATTGCAGACTATCCTGGTAAAATTGATCATGTTTATGTGACCAATACAAGTAATCAGGAAACGCCGACTGCTTCACGTCATGTTGTGGCTGAAATCATGGCTGCGGATACGATTGTCATGGGACCTGGCAGTCTTTTTACCTCTATCTTACCAAATGTTGTCATTCCAGAAATACGAGAAGCCTTAATTCAGACAACTGCTCAGGTTGTTTATGTTTGTAACATCATGACCCAACGTGGTGAAACAGAAAACTTTACTGATGCGGATCATGTTAATGTTTTACATAACCATGTTGGCACGCAATTTATTGATACTGTTTTGGTAAATGTGGCACAAGTACCAGATACATATATGAACACAAATAAGTTTGATGAGTACCTGGTGCAAGTCAGACATGACTTTACAGGACTACAAGCAGAAAATATTCGTATTATTTCTAATGATTTTCTAAAATTAGTTGATGGTGGCGCCTTCCATAATGGGGATGCAGTAGCCCAGGAAATCATGCGCATTAGTGAGAGACGCCTGCTATGAGTTTTTCTTCTGACGTTAAAAAAGAGCTGACCCAATTAACTGTTTCGGATGGCGTCTTAATCGCCCTGTTGAGAATGAATGGTGTTTTGGGGATATCAGGTGGCTTGACGTTAGCCATTACGACTGAAAATGCAACAACTGCACGCTTTATCTATGCCACATTATTGGCTAAATATGAGATTAAATCAGAAATAAAAACGCATCAAAAAACAACGCTATCTAAAAACCGTGTGTATACAATTGTCATCAAAGACAATGTATCTGATATTTTAGATAGATTCGAATTAGCTGATAGTTTGCTGTTGGATCATGGTATCCCAGATTCAGTCAAATTTGATGAAAAAATGGCAGTTGGCTATTTACGTGGCGCTTTTCTTAGTAGTGGTAGTGTCACAAATCCTGAAAAAGGCAAGTATCATTTGGAAATAGCTTCTTATTATGAAGAGCATGCGGCTGATCTACAACTTTTATTGGGCAACTTTGGTATTACTAGCAAGGTGATCAACAGAAAATCCAGATCAGTCACCTATTTAGCTAATTCTGAGATGATTATCGACTTCCTGAGTTTGATTGGTGCAAATGCCGCCAGATTTAAGATAGAAGACGCAAAAATAGTCAGAGAAATGCGCAATACTGCCAACCGCCAAACTAATTTTGAAGCAGCAAATATTGGAAAAACAGTTAATGCTGCGCAGACAGTCATAGAAGCCATCAAGTTCCTTAAAAGCATGGATAAATTACCGGATAATTTAAGAGAAATTGCTGTTGCCAGAATGGCTAATCCAGATGCCACGATTGTTGAACTAGGTCAACTATTAGTCCCACCTTTAGGTAAATCTGGTGTTAATCATCGCCTACGCAAAATAAAAGAATTAGCTGAACAACTTCATCAACTAGACTAAAGAAGTTGTTTTTTGCTATAAATAAAGGCAAATATAACCTAGCACGAGCTTAATTCTGATGTAACATCTTTTCACATCATCAAGACAAAAACTTGTAAATATGACTAAAATACATTATAATGAGTTATTAACTAAATTTTCAGAAGATTCTTTCGGAGGGTTGCTACGGCTATGGATAACTATATCACTAAGATACAAAAGAACTCGATTATTCCCTTGGCATTTTATGAGCAATATGATGTCAAAAAAGGGCTACGTGATGTGAATGGTAAAGGTGTTTTAGCAGGATTAACCAATATTTCTGCTATTCATTCTTTTGATGAAGCGGGTGATCCCATGCCAGGTATTTTGGAATATCGCGCCATAAATATCAAAGCGATTTCGGAACATCTTAAGGCAGAAAACCGCTTTGGTTTTGAGGAGATTACCTATTTGCTATTGTTTGGTGAATTACCTACTGCAGCAGAATTAGCTGAGTTTAATCAAAAATTAGTTGATAAACGGCAATTACCGCCTGAATTTGTTCGAGACATTATTTTGAAAGCAACCTCAAATGATGTCATGAATTCGATGAGTCGGAGTATTTTATCATTGGCGACATTTGATGAAAAGGTCAATGAGATGACCTTGGAAAATGTCTTAGATCAATCGCTTAGTTTGATTGCCAATTTCCCCCTGTTAGCTATATATGCATATCAGGCCTATAATCATATCGAAAAAGATGAGAGCCTTTACATTCATTATCCAGATAAAAATTTAACCACTGCAGAAAACATTTTAAGACTCTTACGACCGGATAAGCAGTTTACTGATACGGAAGCAAAAGTGTTGGACCTAGCCTTGATTTTGCATATGGAGCATGGTGGCGGGAATAATTCGACCTTCACGACCCACGTCGTCACGAGTTCTGGCACTGATACCTATGCTTCAGTTGTTGCATCATTGTCAAGTCTTAAAGGCTCAAAACATGGTGGTGCAAATATTAAAGTGGCTAAGATGTTAGATGATATCTGGAAAAATATACCAGATCATACGGACGAAGATGCGATTTTTGACTATCTATGTAAAATTTTGAATAAAGATGCCTTTGACAAAAAAGGCTTGATCTATGGCATGGGTCATGCCATCTATTCACTTTCTGATCCCCGTGCTGAAGTGCTCAAATCTTATGTCAAAGAACTTGCAGAAGAAAAGGGCTTACATGATGCCTATCAGTTTTACAAGAAGATCGAGCGATTAGCGCCTCAAGCGATAGCACAAGAGCGTAATATCTATAAGGGGGTATCTGCAAATGTCGATTTTTATAGTGGCTTTGTCTATCAGATGCTAGGCCTACCTGAGGAACTTTATACACCGCTTTTTGCAATTGCTAGAATCGTTGGCTGGAGTGCACATCGCATGGAAGAAATGCTAAATATGAATAAGATTATTCGACCAGCATATGAAAGCGTCTTAACCACAAAAGCTTATACCAAAATAGAAGATAGGGAGCTATAAAATTGAGAAAATTTGAGAAATCATTAACCGTTAACGGCCTTGCTTACACTTATTTTGATATCGCATCCGCTGTACATCGTGTCGATAGGCTCCCTTATGCGCTGCGTATTTTGGCAGAAGGGGTCATCCGTAATCTAGATGGTGTCAATTTTACGACAGACCATCTTGAGATGCTAAACAGCTTTGATGGCAGTAAAACGGATACAGGTGAAATTCCGTTTAAGCCTAGCCGTGTTATCTTACAGGACTTTACGGGTGTACCTGCAGTTGTCGATTTAGCAGCAATGCGGGATTCGGTTAAGCAATTAGGTGGCAATCCTGAGTTGATTAATCCAGAAGTATCGGTTGACTTGGTCATTGACCACTCTTTACAAGTTGACTTTTCGGGGTCTGAACAAGCCTTGCTATTAAATGCCAAACGTGAGTTTGAACGTAATGGTGAACGCTATGAGTTTCTCAAATGGGCAACGGAATCCTTTGAAAATTTCCGAGTTGTGCCACCAGCTACTGGCATCATTCACCAAGTCAATATTGAGTACCTATCAGATGTTGTGAATACGAAAGATCAAGTGTTACTACCGGATACAGTGTTCGGGACAGATAGCCATACGACGATGATCAATGGTCTAGGTGTCCTTGGTTGGGGTGTTGGTGGGATTGAAGCAGAAGCTGCTATCCTTGGTGAAGCCTCTTACTTCCCTATGCCTGAAGTGATTGGTGTGCGTTTTGTCGGTAAGTTAAACCCATTGGCCACGGCAACTGATCTGGCCTTAACGATGACAAAAATCTTGCGTGATCAAGATGTCGTTGGTAAATTTGTCGAATATTTTGGTCCAGGCCTTGCAAGTTTAACGCTTGCAGACCGTGCTACTGTGGCCAATATGGCACCAGAGTATGGCGCAACTTGTGGTTATTTCCCAATTGATGACGAAACACTGAACTACCTGACTAACACTAACCGTGATGCCGAGCTCATCTCCTTAGTGGAGACCTATGCCAAGGCAAATCATCTTTTTTATGATGCAACAAAAGAAGCAACTTATAATCAAGTTATTGAAGTCGATTTGGCTAATATTGAGACCTATTTGTCAGGTCCAAAACGACCTCAAGATTTAATTCCGTTAGGAAAAATGGCATCAGAATTTGAGCACTTTTCTAAAACTTTAGCAGCAGTTAAACCAAGTCCAGATGCTTTAGTACAAGAAGGGGATATCGCCATAGCTGCCATTACCTCTTGTACCAACACCAGCAATCCTTATGTCATGATGATGGCAGGTTTACTTGCTAAAAATGCTGTAGCAAAAGGCCTTAAAGTGCCCAAAACAGTTAAAACATCTCTAGCACCAGGCTCAAAGGTTGTGACAGCATATTTAGAGAAAGCTGGCTTGATTGATCCCTTGGCAAAACTTGGCTTTGATGTCGTTGGCTATGGCTGTACGACCTGTATCGGTAATTCAGGACCACTAGATAATCAAGTATCAGAATCTATCTCGGATCAAGATTTGCTGGTGACATCTGTCCTGTCAGGGAACCGTAACTTTGAAGGTCGGATTCATCCCCTTGTCAAAGCCAACTATCTGGCAAGCCCACCACTAGTTGTTGCCTATGCGATTGCTGGTAATATCAAAAAAGATTTGACGCTTGAGCCACTTGGTCTTGATCAAGCAGGTCAGCCTGTTTATCTAACAGATATCATGCCTGATTATGATACGGTTAAAGCAGAAGTAGATCAGTATGTCACACGTGAGCTTTATGAAACCTACTATGCCCATATTTTTGATGCAAATGACGCTTGGAATGACATTAAGTCGTCGAAATCTCAAACCTATCCGTGGGATGAAAACTCAACTTATGTCGCAAATCCCCCTTATTTTGAGGGCTTGAGCTTATCAGAAGACGTGTCACATCGGCCTTTGACAAATATGCGTGTCCTTGCAAAATTTGGTGATTCGGTCACGACAGACCATATCAGTCCTGCTGGTAATATTGCCATGAAATCTCCCGCTGGTGAGTTCTTGGATCAAGCTGGTGTTGCACCACGAGATTTCAACTCATATGGTAGTCGCCGAGGTAATGATAAAGTGATGACCAGAGGGACATTTGCCAATATTCGGATCAAAAATTTGTTAACGCCAGGTATTGAAGGTGGCGTAACCAAGTATAAGGAAGAGACCTTACCGATTTATGATGCAGCCATGCACTACAAAGCAGACGGGACCACTTTGGTTGTCTTAGCGGGTAAAGACTATGGCATGGGATCATCTCGTGATTGGGCAGCTAAAGGGACGAATCTTTTAGGCGTTAAAGTCGTCATTGCAGAAAGTTTTGAACGGATTCATCGCAGTAATCTTGCCATGATGGGTTTGATTCCGCTACAATTTTTAGCAGGAGAAAGTGCAGATAGCCTCGGCTTAACTGGATTTGAGACCTACAGCTTTGATTTTCCAGAACAACCTGAAATTGGTCAATTGATTACAGTTCATGCAGATGATAAGCAATTCCAAGTTACCCTGCGCTTTGATTCACAGGCTGATCTAGGCTATTATGAAAATGGTGGCATTCTACAAATGGTAATTAGAAAAAAGGTGACAAATGGCTAAAATAGAGATGATAAGCGGCAAGTTACAGGTCCCAAATCAACCTGATATTCCTTATATTACGGGAGATGGCGTCGGTGTAGATATCTCACCTGCCATGATAAAAGTTGTCGATACTGCAGTCGCTAAAGCCTATGGTAGTGAGAAAACCATCTCTTGGCATGAACTTGCTGCTGGTGAAAAAGCTTATGCAGCCCAAGGGGATTATTTACCTCAAGAAACCGTTACTGCTTTGACAGAAAATCTTGTGGCCATTAAAGGCCCCTTGATGACACCGATTGGTGAAGGCTTTCGGAGTCTAAATGTTACCCTACGACAACAGTTTGATCTCTTTGCAAATGTGCGACCGATTACCTATTTTACAGGTGTTACATCTGCTGTAAAACATCCTGAAAACGTTGAGATGACGATTTTTCGTGAGAACACAGAAGATATTTATGCTGGGATTGAGTTTGAAAGCGAAAGTCTGGATGCTAAACGCCTGATTAAGCTACTCAAGACAGAGTTTGGTATTGATAACATTCGTTTCGAGCAAACATCGGCTATTGGTATTAAACCAGTGTCACCAGATGGGTCTAAACGCTTAGTACGTGCGGCGTTTGATCATGCGATTGCACATGGCCTTAACCGTGTGACCTTGGTTCATAAAGGCAACATCATGAAGTTTACCGAAGGTGGCTTTAAAAAATGGGGTTACGAAGTGGCAGATGAGTATCCTACTTTTACGGTGAATACCTTTAACAAACTAAAGGCTGAATCAGGTCTAGACGTTGCCTTAGCAGCCAAAGCTGCGGCCTTAGCTGCTGGTAAGATTTATGTGGATGATGCCATTGCTGATAATTTTTTGCAGCAAATTTTGATTAATCCTTCAGCCTATCAAGTTGTTGCCACCCTTAACTTAAATGGCGACTATATTTCTGATGCCCTTGCAGCACAAGTTGGTGGTATTGGTATCTCACCGGGAGCTAATATCAACTTTTTAACAGGTCATGCGATCTTTGAAGCAACGCATGGCACTGCGCCAGATATTGCAGGCTTAGGTTTGGCTAATCCGTCTAGTCTGATTTTATCAAGTGTGATGATGCTTGAGTTCATGGGCTGGCTAGAGGCAGCAAACCTTGTAAGAGCTGCCTTAGCTAAGACGATCGCGCAAGGTCAAACGACACGGGATTTGGGCGGTATGCTAACAACAGCTCACTTTACAGCTGCGATTATCGCAAATTTTTAAATCAGGATGGGGTAGAGACAGCGTGTCTCTACCTGTCAATTCAGGCTGTGAATGCTAGACTACTGATAGGTGTTTGGCTGAGACAGCACCTAAAAAGGAGTATCATGTCAAGGCAATTCAATAGGAAAAAGATCAGACGACAGCAACAGCAAGATTTTAGAAAAAAAATAGCGATTATCATCGGCGTGCTATCTAGCTTATTAGTCATATTATTTGTGACTGGCCAACTGAGAAATCCATTTGGACAGAATAGCGCAACATCATCAGATAAGCAAGTACGCAGTAGCAAGTCCACTAAGACTAAAACAGATGCGGCGACCAAAGGAAGTCAAGCAAAGTCGACAGCTACGATAATGGCGAGTGGTGATATGCTTTATCATGATATCGTCTATGGTAGTGCCTTTGATGGGCAAACATACGATTTCTCAAATGACTATGAGCAAATTACGCCACTCATTAAATCAGCAGATTTAGCTCTAGGTGATTTCGAAGGGACGATCAATCCAGATATGCCTCTGGCTGGCTATCCTATTTTTAATGCACCAGAAGCTGTCATATCATCTATCAAGAATGCTGGCTATGATGCTCTAGACTTAGCACATAACCATATTCTTGATACGGGCATCAGTGGGTTAAAGTATACAGCCAATGCCTTTCAGAAAGCTGGTCTCGATACATTTGGTGTCAATGTGCCTGACGATAAGATTTTAGTAAAAGAAGTCAATGGCATTAAAATCGCTATTTTGGGATTTAGCTATGGCTTTAATGGCATTGAAGCAAGTATTAGCCAATCAGATTACGATAAATATCTCAATGACCTCAACATGGCTAAAGTGGAAAAGAAAATCAAAGCAGCTAAGCAACTGGCTGATTTGACGGTTATTATGCCACAATCTGGTGTCGAATATAGTCTGGAAGCCACTCCTGAACAAGTCTCAACTTATCATAAGATGATTGACTTTGGTGCAGACATTATTTTCGGAGGCCATCCGCATGTGGCTGAACCAACTGAAACAATCGAAAAAGATGGTGAGAAGAAATTCATCATCTACTCGATGGGGAATCTCCTGTCTAATCAAAGATATGAAACACTTGAAAATTATTGGACTGAACGCGGTGTGATTATGGAAGTTCAGGTCACAAAAGAAGCCAGTAAAACGCAGTTAACGGCTGTCAAAGCACATCCAACCTGGGTGTCTAGAGAACCGATCAATCGGACCTTCATGGGCTATCCAGCCTATGACTATCAGGTTTATCTAGCTGAGGATTATCTACCAGGTGGTAAATATGCTGACAAGGTACCTAAAGCAAAACAAGAACGAATTGAGACAGCCTATCATGAAATGATGAGCCTACTTAATATCAAATTTTAAGCCTATAAAATGATATTTTTTGCCCTTCAGAAAATATCATTTTTTCCTGTAATTTTCAGAAAAAAGGGTTATAATAAGCTTAATGATTAGAAAGGTTGCAGAAATTAAATGAAAATTTATTTTCAATTTATGTATATTCTCCTATTTTCTATCGTGGGAGAATTTTTATCGACTGGCTTGAACTTGCCAGTGCCAGGCTCTATTATTGGGATGGTTTTATTATTTTTAGCATTGAAGTTTAAACTGATTAGATTGCGACAAATTTATGATGCGGGCCAATTTATGATCGAGAATATGACGATTTTATTCTTACCCGCTGGTGTTGGGATCATGAGTCATTGGGATGCGATTGCAAAATATTGGTGGCAGATTATCGTGATTACCTTACTAGCTATTGTTGTCAATTTTGCGGTGATTGGTTTTGTGACACAGTTTATCAAGCAACGTTTTGAGGGGGATTATAAAAAATGAAAGATGTCTTTTCTAACCCGCTCTTTGGCCTAACCGTCTCAATTTTTGCCTACTTTATCGCAGCTCAAATCCATCGTAAATGGACAAATCCAGCAACTAATCCCTTATTAGTAGCCGTTATCATGGTGATTGTCTTTCTCAAGCTAACAGGCATATCCTATAAAGCTTACTATGTTGGCGGCTCATATCTCAATACCCTGATCATTCCGTCTACTGTTGCTTTGGGTATCCCCCTATATCAAGCCTTCAAACTAATGAAGTTTCACGTTCGCAGTATTTTGTCAGGCGTGATTATCGGGGCAATCGTTAATACGGCACTGACAGCTGTACTAGCAAAACTATTTGGCATGAATTATTTTCTAGCCATCAGTCTGTTTCCAAAATCAGTAACCACGGCAATGGCTGTGGGCATCACCAGCAAAATGGGTGGTATGGCAACCATTACCTTAGTTGTTGTGGTAGCTACCGGGATCATTAGTTCAGTGGTTGGGCCTGTCTTGCTTGATTTATTTGGGATCAAAGATCGTGTCGCCAAAGGTGTTGCATTAGGCGGAACGGGTCATGCGATTGGGACAGGAGCAGCCATGCAACTGGGTCAAATAGAGGGCGCTATGGCTGGTTTATCGATTGGTGTGACAGGTATCGTTTATGTCATCGTTAGTCCGATTATTGCGGCGATTATCTTAAAATAAGTGTATCAAAACAGTGGATCATTATCAGGGCATTAACCCGCAGTGTTAAGCGTTTAACACTGCTTTTTATTATAAAAATATGAATGTGTTTCTCCTATAAGAAAAACATTAACTTTCTTTTTTTCTTGACAATCGTAAAAAAAGCCGTTATGATGGGTTGACAATACTTTAATAGAAAGTTGGTACCATATATGGTCGCAACGACATCAGAAGAAAAAGCAGTAACCAAAACATTAGTAAAAAAAGCAACTCCTAAAAAGACAACAACACAAAAAACAGCAACTAAAGCTGCTCCTAAAAAAACGGCAGCAGTAAAAAAAGTGGCTACCAAGGCGACGACAGCTAAAAAAACGACGGCAGTAAAGAAGCCGGCTAAAAAGAAAGCTGCTTCAAAGATCAAAAAGAATCTCGTTATCGTCGAATCACCAGCCAAAGCTAAGACTATCGAAAAATATCTCGGTCGTAATTATAGAGTGGTCGCCTCTGTCGGACATATTCGTGATTTGAAAAAATCAACCATGTCTGTCGATATAGAAAATGATTATGAACCACAATATATTAATATTCGTGGGAAAGGGCCGTTGATTAACTCCCTAAAAAAAGAAGCTAAAAATGCTAAAGCCGTCTATCTTGCAAGTGACCCGGATAGAGAAGGAGAAGCAATCTCTTGGCACTTAGCGCATATTTTAGGACTAGACATTCATGATAAAAATCGTGTTGTCTTTAACGAGATTACAAAAGATGCAGTTAAAGATGCCTTCAAAGACCCGCGTTCTATAGATTTAGATTTAGTGGATGCCCAACAAGCAAGACGGATTTTAGACCGATTAGTCGGGTATTCGATTTCACCGATTCTTTGGAAAAAAATTAAGAAAGGCTTATCGGCAGGACGTGTTCAGTCGATTGCCCTGAAGCTAATTATTGATCGGGAAAATGAAATTAATGCCTTTATTCCTGAAGAATACTGGTCTATCGAAGGAGATTTCAAAAAAGGGACTAAGAAGTTTCCAGGTAGTTTCTATGGCCTTGATGGTAAGAAGAAAAAACTAGAAAAGAATTCAGATGTTTTAGAGGTCATGGCACGCCTGACTTCAGACGACTTTACTGTCGATAAGGTTGATAAAAAAGAACGTCGCAGAAATGCACCACTGCCTTATACAACCTCTTCTCTACAACAAGATTCTGCTAATAAAATTAACTTTAGAGCTAGAAAAACGATGTCAGTTGCCCAACAACTTTATGAAGGTATCACACTTGGTCCTAACGGTCATCAAGGTTTGATTACCTATATGAGAACTGACTCAACACGGATCTCACCTGTTGCCCAATCTGCAGCTGCAAGTTATATCGTGTCTACATTTGGTGAACCCTACAGTAAACATGGCAGTAAGGTCAAGAATGTAGCTGGAGCGCAAGATGCCCATGAAGCAATTCGTCCGTCAAATGTGCTCAATACGCCAGAAAACATCGCCAAGTATCTGGATAAAGACCAGTTAAAACTCTATCGTTTGATTTGGAATCGGTTTGTTGCTAGCCAAATGACACCTGCTGTATTTGATACGGTCAAAGTAAATCTGTCTCAAAACGGTGTCATGTTTACATCAAACGGCTCTCAAGTCAAATTTGATGGGTATATGGCTGTCTATAATGATGCGGATAAAAATAAAATGCTACCTGAGATGGCTGCTGGAGATTTGGTTAAGAAAGCAGCGATTAAACCTGAGCAGCATTTCACGCAACCACCAGCACGCTATAGTGAAGCAACATTGATTAAAATACTTGAAGAAATTGGTGTGGGGCGACCGTCTACCTATGCACCGACTCTGGAAACAATCCAACGGCGTTATTATGTTAAACTATCGGCTAAACGCTTTGAACCGACAGAACTTGGTGAGATTGTCAATAATATGGTTGTTGAATTTTTCCCTAATATTGTCAATACAGCCTTTACCGTAGAGATGGAACGTTCATTAGATGATGTTGAGCATGGTAGCCGTCAATGGGTTAAGGTCGTAGATGAATTCTATCGTCCTTTTGCACTCGAACTTGAAAAAGCTGAAACTGAAATCGAAAAAATTCAGATTAAGGATGAACCTGCTGGATTTGACTGTGATATTTGTGGCCATGCTATGGTCATCAAACTTGGCAAATATGGTAAGTTTTATGCATGTAGTAATTTCCCAGATTGCCGCAATACTAAAGCTATCGTTAAGGAAATCGGTGTGATCTGTCCGACCTGTCATGAGGGACAAGTCATTGAACGTAAATCAAAACGTAATCGGATATTCTATGGCTGTGCACGCTATCCTGACTGTGAGTTTACTTCATGGGACAAACCAATCGGTCGAGACTGTCCAAAATGTAATCAGTTCTTGGTCGAGAAGAAAGTCCGTGGTGGCGGTAAACAAGTCGTTTGTAGTAATGGTGACTATGAAGAAGAAAAGGTTAAGTAAAAGCGATAATATATATGGTTAACCCTAAAAAGCGCTGTCTAATGATAGCGTTTTTAGGTTGATTTTTGCCAAAAGTAAAAAAATAAGGTATTCTATAGTATAGAACACTTTTGATAGGAAAATTAGCATCACAATGCCTTAAAAAGAGTTGTCATACTGCAGCATTGATTCAGTTCATTTGTAGGTATGACGCAAACACGATATTTCCAAAGGAAAAAGTAAATTGACAATAGATATTAATAATTATAACGATGATGCCATTCAGGTATTAGAAGGTCTAGATGCTGTAAGAAAAAGACCAGGCATGTACATTGGGTCTACAGATGGTATCGGTCTGCACCATCTTGTCTGGGAGATTGTCGACAATGCAGTAGATGAGGCGCTGTCAGGATTTGGTGATCAAATTAATGTGACGATTCATGAAGATGGCTCACTTACTGTATCAGATAGTGGTCGTGGTATGCCAGTTGGGACACATGCGACGGGTATTCCCACAGTAGAAGTGATTTTTACTGTCCTGCATGCTGGTGGTAAGTTTGGTCAAGGTGGCTATAAAACATCTGGTGGCCTTCATGGCGTTGGGTCTTCAGTCGTTAATGCCCTGTCTAGTTATCTGGAAGTTGAAATCATTCGAGATGGTCTTGTTTATAGACAACGCTTTGAAAATGGTGGCAAACCTGCGACAACACTTGAAAAAGTTGGTAAAGCACCTAAATCGAAAACAGGCACAAAAGTACATTTTATGCCAGATCCTACGATTTTTTCGACTACAGATTTTAAATATGCGACTATCTTTGATCGCCTAAACGAATCAGCATTCCTCCTACCTAATGTGACCATGGTCTTAACAGATGAACGTCATGAAGTGGATGGACAACCTGAAACAGCAAGTTTTCACTATGAAAATGGTGTACAGGATTTTGTCGGTTATCTAAATGAAGATAAGGACACGCTAACGCCTGTCATGTATTTTGCAGGTGAAGCAGAGAGTTTCCAAGTAGAAGTTGCCATTCAATATAACGATGGTTACTCTGATAATATTTTAAGTTTTGTTAATAATGTCAAGACCAAAGATGGTGGGACGCATGAAGCAGGACTAAAACAAGCCATTACCAAGTCGATGAATGAATATGCCCGTAAATCAGGCTTACTCAAAGAAAAAGATAAGAATCTAGAAGGCTCTGATTACCGTGAAGGCTTGACAGCTATTTTATCTGTACTCGTACCTGAGGAACATCTACAGTTTGAAGGACAAACAAAAGATAAATTGGGTAGTCCTAAGGCACGTCCAATCGTAGATAGTATCGTCAGTGACAAGCTGGCTTATTTCTTGATGGAAAATGCTGAACTATCACAAAACTTGATTCGTAAGGCAATTAAAGCACGTGATGCCCGTGAAGCAGCTCGAAAAGCGCGTGATGATGCAAGAACTGGTAAAAAAGGCAAGAAAGATAAGGGCCTGTTATCAGGGAAATTAACACCAGCCCAAGGTAAAAACCCTGCTAAAAATGAAATCTACCTGGTCGAAGGAGATTCTGCCGGTGGCTCTGCCAAACAAGGGAGAGATCGCAAGTTTCAAGCGATTCTACCACTTAGAGGTAAGGTCATCAATACTGAGAAAGCCAAGATGGCAGATATTCTCAAAAATGAAGAAATTAACACCATGATTTATACCATAGGTGCGGGTGTTGGTGCTGATTTTGATGTGTCTGATATCAACTACGACAAAGTCATCATTATGACTGATGCCGATACAGATGGTGCACATATCCAAACCCTGCTATTAACCTTCTTTTATCGCTATATGAAGCCTTTAGTCGAAGGTGGCCATGTCTATATCGCTTTACCACCACTTTATAAAATGAGTCAGGGTAAAGGAAAATCAGAAAAAATCGAATATGCATGGACAGATGGCGAATTAACGGATATTCGCAAGCGTTTTTCTAAAGGTGCTATCTTACAGCGCTATAAAGGGCTGGGTGAGATGAATGCCGATCAGCTTTGGGAGACAACCATGAATCCTGAGACTAGAACCTTAATCCAGGTCACACTAGATGATGTGGCACAAGCTGAAAAACGTGTCTCAGTACTCATGGGAGACAAAGTAGAACCACGTCGTAAATGGATCGAAAATAACGTAGAATTTACGCTTGAAGAGAAAAGTGAAGTGATGCAATAAGATGTTTGTGCCTCGATTTGTCAAAAATATGAAACCACCTCAGCTGATTATCTTTGTCTTTCTAACGGTTATTTTGATTGGCTCTATCTTTTTAGCATTGCCGATATCAGATCAAAATGGTCAGGCTACTTCTTATTTAGACAGTTTATTTATGGCTGTATCTGCAACCTGTGTGACGGGCTTAGCAGTCGTTAATACTGCTGACCACTGGAACACCTTTGGACAGGTCGTCATTTTAATCATGGTCGAAGTAGGCGGGCTAGGCTTTATGAGCTTTTTGGTCTTGTTGTTAAATATGACAGGCCAACATCCCTCGTTTAAGTCCAAGATGATGATTCGCGACGCCTATAGTTTTACCAGTATTAATGGTGGGGTAAATCTGGTCAAATCAGTCATTAAGCTGTCCTTGATGACACAGCTGATCGGTGCTTTATTATTAAGTGTAGTCTTTATACCAAGATTTGGTTGGGCAAAAGGGGTCTGGTTTAGTGTCTTTCATGCCATATCCGCGCATTCAAATGCAGGATTTGACTTGTTTGAGACCTCATTATTTCAGTTTAAAGATAATCCCTATGTCTTATTTGTCATGAGTTTGCTGATTCTATCAGGGTCATTTGGTTTTATCGTCTGGTTTGACTTAATCAATTTTCGGTCAATCAAAAAAATTACCCTGCATTCTCGATTGGCTTTAACCATGACCACTGTCTTAGTAGGTAGTGGAACGGTCTTGTACAGTCTATTGAACCTCAAAACGTTTGATGGGCACATCCTTAGCTATATGGCACAAAACTTTTTCCTAAGTATCACACCACGTTCTGGCGGCTTTACCTTTAGTAACTATAACGCAACAAGTTACGCTAGCCTTGTCTTAACCATGATTTTGATGTTTATTGGTGGGACGTCAGGTTCGACTGCTGGTGGGGTTAAAACGACGACTTTTGGGATATTAATCCTGAATATTAAGGCTATCTTTACTAATCGTAATAGTACCATATACCATGAACGACGTATCCCTAGGCGGATTATTAGCCGTGTCTATGAAATTGTGTTCATCTATATCGGCATTATTTTCACATCAGCCTTTATTTTATTAATAACAGAACATTTACCCAAAAATAATGGCATCGAGTACGTTTTCTTTGAAGTGATTTCAGCCCTTGCTACAGTCGGCTTATCACTGGGACTAACACCAGAGTTGACAGGTATTGGTAAGGTAACGATTATGATTTTGATGTTTATCGGTCGAATCGGGATTATGACAGTGATTTATGCAGTCGGTAGTCATGCGAAAATCGATGAAGAGTTGATCCAATATCCAGATGAGGAAATCGTTGTTGGCTAATGTATATCTCTGTTTAAGTCGCTTATATAAAGGAGAAAGATGACCTATGAAAAGTTTTTGTGTGATAGGATTGGGCAAGTTTGGCTCTAGTGTCGTAAAAAGTCTGATAAACAGTGGTCATGAAGTCGTGGCAATTGATACAGATGCCAAAAAGATTGATGACCATAAAGATATTGCAACCCATGTCATGATTGCGGATGCAACAGATGAACGTGTTTTGAAAAACATCGAGATTGATAAGTTTGATGGCGTCGTTGTAGCCATTGGTCGAAATGTGCAAGCGAGTATTCTAACCACGATGATTGTCATCGAAAGTGGTGCTAAAAATGTTGTTGCCAAGGCAACGACAGATGTTCAGATTAAAGTCTTGACTAAAATCGGTGCTGGTAAGATTATTGAACCAGAAAAAGATGCAGGTAACCGAGTAGCTGATGCGCTAACACACCCAGATATTGCAGAATATTTGGATTTATCAGATGACTATTCCTTTGCTAAAATCGCTGTTAAAAATAAAAAGTTTAAAGGCTTAACGCTCTACCAAGCAAATCTAACACAGGATTATCAAGTAAATGTCGCCTTTATCAAAAAAACAGATGGGACAGCCAGTATCGGTAAACATGATACGGTCATTGATTTAGATGATGTGCTCTATGTGGTCGGCAACAAGCAAGATATAGAAAAATTTTCAGAAATCATATAAAAAGAAAAAGAAATTAGATAACCTATGAGCAATGTACAAAAACTCTCTTTAGAAGAAATTATGGGTGACCGCTTTGGTCGCTATTCAAAATATATCATTCAGGAGCGGGCACTACCTGATATTCGTGATGGCTTAAAACCTGTGCAACGTCGGATTCTCTATTCGATGAACAAGGATGGTAATACCTTTGAAAAAGGGTATCGTAAGTCAGCAAAATCAGTCGGTAATATTATGGGTAACTACCATCCACATGGTGATAGTTCGATTTATGATGCCATGGTTCGCCTATCTCAAGACTGGAAGATGGGGCAAGTTCTCGTTGAAATGCACGGGAATAATGGGTCTATGGATGGTGATCCACCAGCTGCCATGCGGTATACTGAGGCACGCCTATCTGAAATTTCGACCTATTTATTACAAGATATCGATAAAAACACAGTTCCATTCGCTTGGAATTTTGATGATACAGAAAAAGAACCGACTGTTTTACCAGCAAGTTTCCCAAATTTATTGGTCAATGGCTCTACTGGTATTTCCGCAGGTTATGCGACTGACATCCCTACACATAATTTAGGGGAAGTGATCGATGCAACGGTTTATATGATCGATCATCCCAAGGCTACGGTCGATAAGTTAATGGACTTTTTACCTGGTCCCGATTTTCCAACTGGGGCAATCATCCAAGGGAAATCTGAGATCAAAAGAGCTTATGAAACTGGTAAGGGAAAGGTTGTTGTCCGTTCAAAGACAGCAATCGAGGAGCTTAAAGGGGGCAAAAAAGAAATTGTTGTCACTGAAATCCCTTATGAGCTAAACAAAGCGTCATTAGTAAAAAAAATCGATGATGTTCGTGTGAATGCAAAAGTAGCGGGTATCGCAGAAGTGCGTGATGAATCTGACCGTGATGGTCTGCGCATCGCCATTGAACTTAAAAAAGATGCTGATGCTGAGTTGATCTTGAACTACCTTTTAAAATATACAGATTTACAAGTCAACTATAATTTTAATATGGTGGCAATCGACCATGCGACCCCACAACAGGTCGGCATTATCCCGATTCTATCTAGCTATATCCAACATAAAAGAGAAATCATCAGATCACGGTCGATATTTGATCGTGAAAAGGCTGAGAAACGCTTGCATATTGTTGAGGGCTTGATTCGCGTACTCAGTATTTTGGATGAAGTCATCGCCCTAATCCGTGCCAGTGATAACAAAGCTGATGCTAGAGAAAATCTGATGGCATCTTACGACTTCAGTGAAGCGCAGGCAGAAGCCATCGTTACCTTACAGCTTTATCGCCTAACCAATACAGATGTTGTCACTTTACAAAGTGAAGAAGCTGAGCTTAAAGCGCGGATATTGACCTTGTCTGCCATCATTAATGATGAAAAAACGATGTTTAATGTCATGAAACGTGAATTGCGTGAAGTTAAAAAGAAATTTGATCAACCGCGTAAAAGTGTCTTAGTCGACGAAGTTGTGACGATAGAAGTCGAAGCAGCATCACTCATCGTCAAAGAAGAAACCATCGTCAGTGTGACACGTTCTGGTTATGTGAAACGGACGACACCAAGAAGTTTTGGTGCCTCTAAACTAGCTGAGATTGGGAAACGTGAAGATGACGTCTTGCTGTTTCATCAGGCTGCTTTGACAACCCAGCATTTACTCATGTTCACGACACTAGGAAATGTGATTTATCGTCCTATTCATGAACTAGATGATGTCAAATGGAAAGATATTGGGACGCATTGTTCCTCTTTAGTCAATAACTTTTCTCAGGATGAAGCGATTTTATTTGCTTATATTTTAGATGATTTTGAGACAGTCACGAATCAGTTACTCATCACAACCAAGTTTGGCTTGATTAAGCAAGTGCAACTGTCTGACTTTAAACCATGGCGGACGTATCGATCGAAATCACTCCAATTTGCCAAGTTTAAACAGGCAGATGATGTTGTTATTGGGTTAGAATTTGCTCAGAACTTAGATATCATGCTTGTGACCTATAATGGTTATGCCCTTAGGTTCCCATCAACAGATGTACCCCTTGTCGGCCCTAAGGCAGCAGGTGTCAAAGCAATGAATTTGAAGGATGCTGACTTTATCGTCGCGAGTTATTTTGTCAGTACTGACTCCTTCTATGTGCTAACACAACGTGGTTCATTAAAACGTGTTAAATTTAGTGACCTACCTGCTAAAAGTCGTGCAGGTCGTGGCTTGCAAATCTTACGTGAACTCAAAAAAGCGCCACATAAAGTGATTAGCTCAGGCACAATCAAAAATAGGTACGGTGGTGACTTATTTGAGGAAGCTGATCAGGAAATGCAAGTCTTACAAGTTATCTCTAACACAGATACCTTATTTGAAATTAACTTACCAGATTTGAATGTCCTAGAACGTACGTCAAATGGCTCATTTATCTTTGATGAGACAAAAGAACTTGGCGTTAAGTCTGCTAAGATTAAGTAGTATTTAATGAAAAACGATACAAAATAAAAAAGAAGTC
>wild_sample_1__coassemble_247_pt1 | contig 92064 bp, 89 predicted proteins | sample wild_sample_1__metabat2_low_PE_006 | metagenome-assembled genome bin wild_sample_1 | reverse complement strand
TTCAACGGAAAGCAAAGCTTCCTCTTGCTTTTGATTTTCTGTAATTCCCGTCATCTCACGGAGCTGCTTCATCGTGTCCTGACCGTCGTCTTTCGTATAGAATTTCAGACCGCTCACTTTTACGTTAACAACTTCATCTTCAAATACCAACTCGTCTTGGTGTGAAGTCATATAAGCAAGCAGTTCTTCTTTCCAAAGCTCTTTGACAAAGCGGTCGCTACTCATACCTTTCGGCTCGATGAAAATTTGGAAATAAAAGTCAGATTCATCTTCCAAAAATAGTATAAAGTCAGGCTGAAAACCGCTTAAGTGCACATCGCTCGGAGTTTTTCCATCGGCTTGAGTTGGTTTTCCATATTGATGAAGCTTGAGGGCTTCGCTTTTTATAGATTCACGGTGCATATTCTCGTCCATGCGGAAAAGGTAAACGGTTTTTTTGTATTTATCTCTTAAGGCGTCAACATAAGCTTTAACTCGTTCAATAAGTTCATATTCAAGGTTATTGACGATAGCTTTTTCATAGATAAAGAAGTCCTCGGGCATTTCATGAACGGTAATATGCTGTTGCCCACTTATCTGAGTTGTCGTGTCGTATTCAGGCACACGCTTATTATAATTGCTCAGATAGTCCTTGATTGGGTAACCTTTAAATTTGTTTGTACCTCGCTCTTTCACATAACCCGATTGAATTTTCACTTGATACTCTTTGAGTAAATCAATGGTTACTTTCAATATTTCATCTGCCGTCAACGCTTCTGAGCGATATTCTTGCGGAACTGTAAGAAAGAGCTTTAGCTTATCAGCATTTAGCCATTTTTCGCCATGAATAAACTCTTTCATTGAGTTTAGTTGTGGTAGATATTTTTTCAAGTTTGCAAAGTGGTAGAAATCCAACTTTTGCAATGCTTTCTTGATATAGCGAGCGTCAAACTTCTTCACGTGGATAGATTTTGTATTTTGGCTGAGGTCAATCGTACGATAATCCACTTCTCGTGAGCCATAATTCAGGTAACGCTGAATGTCTTCTCTATGATTGATGCCATACTTTTCAAGGCTGTCAAAATAGCTGTCAGGCACTTCAACGGATTCGTTGTAATAAATCTCTCCGTTTCTCCAAACGTCCGTCCGTTTGAAAGCAGATTTGACTTTAATTTCAATCGGTGGGTTTTGCTTGTCTTTTCCTGTTGGCAAGTCCATCTGTTTTAGTGAGCCAACAAGCTGTTTCAGGTATTGTGGCTCATTCATGGTGTGGTAGTGCAACGTTTCTAGGAACAATTGCTTGTTTGAGCTATCGCCATCAAATCTACGTTGATAGCTTTTTACACCTTCCAATTCAAATGGATAATACCTTGCACCACGCCCAATGAGTTGCGCTTCAACCATTGTGGCATTTTTGTTTGTCGCAGCTTCCTGTTCAATACGAACAATATCATAGAGATTGAGAACATCCCATCCCTCTGTCAGTTTTGCGACCGCAAAAACCACACGATAGAGGTTGTTTGGGCTTTCGAGCGTGTTGAGTGCCTCATACTGCCCCTTTTCAAGCATATTTCCGCTTGTGTCATTAGCATTTAACACGTTTCTCGGGTCAAAGTCTTGCTTAATCTCATGGACGATTTTTGCAAGGTCATCTTTGAGATAGTAGTTGTAAGCCAATTCCAAAGCTGAGCTGTCGTTGCTATCTAGGACTTTTTGGCGCTTGATAAATGCGAGCAAATCCGTAACGTTGAGATTTTGAATCAGCTCATTAAAGACCTTGTTGGCTTCCAAAGATACCGCAACTTTTGCAGACTTGAACATAATCACTGGCTTGAATGTGCCTGTAACTCCCTCGGCATAAGCACGGTATTTTCTAAACTGCGAAAGCAAGACCACGTTTAGCATTTTATCTTGGTCGCTTGCGGACGTTTCAATTCGCTTAACCTGCTTGGAATAGCCATCAAACATGAATTGATTCAACGGATAGCGGTAGACCACCTTATCCCGATACTTGTTATAGATGACTTCTTTATCAAAATCGACTGTTGCCGTAAATTCAAGGAGGAGATTCTTTTGTTCCTTATCATCACGGGCACGCAAGATTTTGTTAATGGCTGATTCCCAAGTGTTTTCAGCTTCTTTTTCAGACTTGGTACTTGCGGAATAATGGTGTGCTTCATCCGCTAAGACTGCAACAGGTTGGTTTTCATAGTCTGAAAGCCCCATGGTATTTTCTTTCAAGACAAACAGGTCATCCGATACTTTTTGAACCGAAGATAGCTTAATGTAAATGGTGTTGTCTTGTTGAATCCGTGGGAAACGTTCGACTTGCTTAATGAAAATATGCTTGCCGTCGATTTCAATTTTGTCTTGGAACAGGTATTTTTCACTATTTTCGTTGACCAAGTTGTCCTTTGTTTTCATCAAGACTGAGTTGGTATTGACGGTAAACAAGAAGTTGCGATAGCCATGCTCTTGATAAAGGTAGAGGATAAGCCCTGCCATCAAGTCGGTTTTCCCTGAACCTGTCGCCATGTTAAAAAGCACATGTTGAGGGTTCGGTTTAATCTCTGTTTGTGTATAGTGATAATTTCGGATAGCTTTATCCTGATAGGCACGCAACGTATGAATCAAGTTCCCGTTAATATACTCTGGGATTTCATAACTTTGGTGCTGACTGAACAAATCCTTTTCAGCTTGCTCTGCCTGATCCACAAGAGGAAATTGACGAGCGTTAGCAGGTGTTTTCCTTGCTTTTGCCATGCTAGTCACCACCCTCATAGAAATTCTTGTTGAAGGTGTAATCTTCATCAGAGATTAAGTCACGGACGTTTTTATCGTCAATTTCAGAGTAGTTATAGTAAAGCCCATTTTTATCAAGGAGCTTCACAAGTAGACGCTTGTTTTCGTCAAATCCTTGTAGCCAATCAATCTTGGATAAGTCGGCACGGAAAGAAATATCAGCAGGTTCCATAGTATCTGTTCCTTCTAACATACGATTGTACACGACTTTCAAGTCATCTAATGTTTTTGCATGAATAATATCTTGTAGATAACCCATATTCTTAGGCATTAGTTCTGTATATACAAACGAACCGCCACCTTGCCAATTAACGTCTTTTGATATTCCGCCTTGTTCGCCCTCAATGACTTTTTCAAGGCGTGGCACTGATACCGAGTTAATATAGTCCATTTGCTCAATCCCGATAAAGCGACGGTTCATTTTCATGGCAACTGCCTGAGTAGTGGCAGAACCCATGAAGAAATCTAGTACAAGGTCATTTTCATCTGAACCAAGTGTCAATATCCTTTGAATCAACTTTTCTGGTTTTGGTGTTGTAAAATCAGAATCGAGATTTAAGTTCTTTATTTCTTCTCTAGCTTGATGATTATGCCCAACTTCATCAAACCTCCAAACCGTTCTAGCGGGGATACCTTGATTTTTTAGCTCACTAAGGAAAGTCTTTCTGGACGGAATTGCGGTCTCATCTTTCCCGAAGTAAATTGCTCCTTCATTATCAAGTCTTTCCAAAGTTTCTTTCGAGAACCTTGGAAATGTTCCAATAGGTGGGCGCCATGTCACACCATTGCTAAATGTATAAGAGAACTCTTCTCCGTTTATTGACCCACTTTTTGCGTGAAGCGGAGTTGACTTCCAAACCCCTTTAGGATGGTTATCGGGATTTTTGTATGCCTTGTTCATTTCATCTGTACGTGGAAGTGGATTTGGCTTCCATGCCGTTTTATTCTTGGTATAAAACAATAGAAGGTCATGATTATCAGACAGGTACTTGGCATCATTGGAGATTGTGTATTTCTTCTCCCAAATAACGGTATTTATGAAATTATCTCTACCAAATACGCCATCAGCTAGAACTTTTAAGTAATGACCTTCGTCATCATCAATATTCATCCAGATACAACCATCGTCTGATAGTAGTTCTCTTGCAATCTCGAGTCTATTTTTCATAAATGTCATCCAAGTAGAATGGTTGAATTTATCATTGTACTTAAATGAGTCAGCGCCTGTATTGTAAGGTGGGTCGATATAGATAAGTTTGACTTTGCCCGCAAGATTGTCTCTTATAGTGTGCAACGCCAACAGATTATTTCCTTTGATAATCAGATTGTCTTTCTCCTTATCAAAAGAAACAATCCCATTATCTACGCTGTCCGCCTGATTATCACCAAAGCGTTTTACATTGACAAACACTTTCTTGTCAAATAGACGGTCAATCTCGTCTTTCTCAATAACCTCATTCAAGAAGGCATCATCGTAGCCTTCTTCGTTATTCTCCTTGGTCATGGAAGCAGTAAGCACACAATCTTTGAACGGAAAATCTAAGACAACATCTTGGCTGTCTTGTAAGAATTTTCCTTTTGAAGCCAAGCCAACACGGTTTTCATACTTGGTGTAGCTTGTGTCCCAGTAATCGTTATAGAGAACGGCTTCTTCAAGTTGTTCAATCTGAAAGAGCTTTTGCCCCGCCACTTCCTTGATGAAATGTTGCTTGATGAAATCCACTTCAAACAATTTGCGTAAAAGTGCTTCATCATAATTTCGTAAATCATCCGTGAGTTTGGAACGGTTCAATTCTTCTCCGACAAAATATTTGTCGCCAAAAGATACCAAAGCCGTTTTCAACTCGTCAAAAATTTTCGGTTCAATGGTTGCCATTAGTAGTAATCTCCTTAGTTTATAAGTCCTATTATACCATTTTAAGAGAGGCAAAAGCTGATTTGGTCTTGAGGCCTAAACAAAGTGGGCGGCTTCGTTTTGATTTTGATGGTAATAAAACAAAAAATAGCACCTGCGAACAGGTGCTACATCTCAATCTTCCCGATTTTTATTTCACGGAAAAGATGGTAATTTTGATGGTAATTCAACTGATTTTTATTGCTATGTACTGAAATTTCATTTTTGATAAATCGCACTAAATCAAGCTTTTACACGTTAATTGACGTGTACTGAACCCTTATTTAACTTCTTTAAAAGTTACGTGTTTACGTAATTTTGGAGAGTATTTTCTAAGTTCAAGACGGTCAGGTGTGTTACGTTTGCTTTTTTGAGTCAGGTACAAACGTTCGCCAGATTCTTTGTGTTCAAGAGTAATATTTACGCGCATCTTAGTTTGTCCTTTCTATTATTTTGTAACTTTTTTGCCTTTGTAATATCCTTTAAGGGATACACGGTGGCCGCGGCTGTAATCGCCAGTCGTTTCATCAAATATAACTGTTGGTGCTGTCATTTTATAATGCGTACGACGTTTGTTTTTCTTAGATTTCGAGGTGTGACGTGCTGGAACTGCCATTTTCTTAAATCTCCTTTTATTTTTTAAATTTGTTGCCTTGATTTCTCAATACTTATCTATTCTAACAAAGTTCACTTGAGAAATCAAGCATTTTTGTCAAGTATTTTTACTTGACAAGAACTTGACCGATATCTGAGCTGATCTTTTAAGATAAGGTCTCCAGCTCAGTAATTCTGGCTTGGGTTGTTTCATATTTTGCTTGATAGTCTGCTTGCTTGGCTTTTTCTTTATCGACCACTTCAACTTTAGCATTCGCCACAAATTTCTCATTAGATAGCTTACGTGTTACCATATCCAACTCTTTTTGCCACTTGGCTAGTTCTTTTGTAAGACGGGCAATCTCATCTGAGATATTAATCAAGCCAGCGAGTGGTAAATAGATTTCAACATCTGAGAGAATGGCTGTCATCGCTTGAGATGGTGCGTCAATATCAGTTGCAATGGCTAGTGTCTCAGGATTTGTAAAGCGCGTTAGGTAGGCGTCATTTTCCTTTAAAAAGGCTTCGATTTCAGGATTTTCAGTCTTGATCAAGATTGGAATTGCTTTACTCGGCGCAGTATTTACCTCTGCACGACTATTACGGACTGATTTGATGATATCTTTTAGTGTCTCAACACCACGGACTGCAGCATCATCTGTAAACTCAGGGCGCACTACTGGATAGGCAGCAGTTACCAAGCTACCTGTAATCAAACCAAGATTCTCAGAAATTTCCTCTGTCACAAATGGCATGATTGGGTGCAGTAAACGCAGAATTTGATCGAGGACATAGACTAGCACACTACGTGTCACATCTTTTTCTGCTTCATCTTGGCCATAAAGGACTTCTTTGGTTAATTCAACATACCAGTTGGCAAACTCTTCCCAGATAAAATTATAGAGGGCACGACCTGCTTCACCGAACTCAAATTTTTCAAAGTTTTTCGTCACATTTTCGATCGTCTCATTTAGCTTAGTTAAGATCCAGCGGTCAGTGACGTTACCTGCTGTTTTAGCTGCTACTTTATCAACATTAGCTAAGATATCAGTTGCAGTAACTGTCTCCTTATTCATGATGATATAGCGTGAGATATTCCAGATTTTATTGATGAAATTCCAAGCCGCATCCATCTTCTCATAAGAGAAACGGACATCTTGACCTGGTGCAGAGCCGTTTGATAGGAACCAACGTAAGGCATCCGCACCATATTTTTCGATGACATCCATCGGGTCAATCCCGTTACCGAGAGACTTAGACATCTTACGGCCCTCTTCATCTCGAATCAAGCCATGAATCAAGACATTTTTAAAAGGTCTCTCTTCTGTAAATTCCAAACTTTGGAAGATCATACGGCTGACCCAGAAAAAGATGATGTCATAACCTGTCACCAAGGTTGAAGTTGGGAAATAGCGCTTAAAGTCAGCAGCATCTTCATCTGGCCACCCCATGGTTGAAAACGGCCATAAGGCTGAGGAGAACCACGTATCTAAGACATCATTATCCTGTGTCCAGCCATCACCTTCTGGTGCCGTCTCGCCGACATACATTTGACCATCTACGTTATACCAAGCAGGGATTTGATGTCCCCACCATAGTTGACGTGAGATAACCCAGTCGTGAACGTTTTCCATCCATTGTGTAAAGGTATCATTAAACCGTGGCGGGAAGAATTCGACAGCATTTTCTGTTTGTTGGTTGGCGATAGCATTTTTTGCCAGCTCATCCATTTTAACAAACCATTGGGTAGACAAGCGGGGTTCTACTACAGCACCTGAACGCTCAGAATGACCAACGCTGTGGATCATTTTCTCGATTTTAACAAGTTGTCCCATGCTATCCAGCTGAGAGATGATTGCTTTACGAGCTTCAAAGCGATCCATGTCAGCAAAGTCAGCTGCTAACTCATTCATCGTGCCATCGTCATTCATGACATTAATCATCGGTAAAGCATGACCTTGTGCATTCAGACGTTCTACGACATCAAAGTCGTTTGGATCATGAGCAGGTGTGATTTTTACGACACCTGTTCCTTTGGTCATATCCGCATGATCATCAGTTAAGACAGGGATTTCACGATTGACAAAAGGCACCATCACTGTTTTACCGATGATATCAGCATAGCGTTCATCTTTGGCGTTGACAATCACGGCCACATCACCAAGGAGTGTTTCTGGACGTGTCGTCGCAATCTCGACCATGCCTGACCCATCTGTGAGCGGATACGTGATATGGTAAAAGGCACCTTCGACATCTTTATGGATGACTTCGATATCACTGAGGGCCGTACGTGCAGCTGGGTCCCAGTTGATGATAAACTCACCACGGTAGATAAAGCCTTTTTCATATAGCTTAACGAATACTTTTTTGACAGCTTTTGATAAGCCATCATCTAGGGTAAAGCGTTCACGTGAATAGTCGAGTGACAAGCCCATTTTGTTCCATTGAGACTTGATCGTACCCGCATACTCGTCTTTCCACTCCCACACCTTGTCTAGGAATTTTTCACGGCCTAGATCATAACGAGAAATCCCGTCTTCACGTAAGCGTTCTTCAACCTTGGCTTGCGTCGCAATCCCTGCATGGTCCATACCAGGCAACCATAGTGTATCGTAGCCTTGCATCCGTTTGGCACGAATGATGATATCTTGTAAAGTCGTGTCCCAAGCATGTCCCAGATGAAGTTTTCCCGTTACATTTGGTGGTGGAATGACGATACTATAGGGCTCCGCAGTTAAATCGCCTGATGGCTTAAACACGCCAGCAGCAAGCCATTTGTCATAGCGTCCTGCTTCTACTTCTGTTGGATCGAATTTTGTTGACAGTTCTTTTGTCATGCTTTTCTCCTCTATCTTACTTATCTTATTTTCTGACTCATCTACTTACTTTTCGGTTAATCGCAAATCCGTTTGAAATCAAACAAAAAGCCCCCTATTATAATGAATAGGACGCTTTCACGTGGTACCACCTAAATTCCCAAACGGTGTTTGAGCACTCGATTTTTTTATTCATTTGATCAAAAAGTAACTATTGTAAAGGTATCGACGTCATTTTCAGCAATCTGACGTTCTCTGCTACGATACCGACTTTACAAACCTCTTCTTGTTTGACCTTCATTTTAGCAAAATATGCACGCGCCGTCAACTTGCTTGACAGTTAGTATGTATCTAAATTTTTACCAATGCGCCTAAGGCAAGGGTTCAAGAGGATTAGAAAAAGAGATTAGGATATTGCTTGCCTAGTCTCTCTTAAGGTAAAAACAACGGTCTCTTTTTTGTGTTGACGTGCTTCCAGCCTTGAGACCTCAAGACTGGCGCTTGGAAGGCGTCATACTGCTTCACAAAGCGTTGAAAGTCCTCTAAGTTATCTCGCTTAAACTCACTCATAAAATCTCGTTCATCAATTACTTCTATCGTCATTTCTGTTGTTAACTGCATCCCTTTATCCATCCTCCGAAAAATTTCCCTTGCTTATATCATACCTTATAACTCGTTATTTTGGAGGAAATTTTTAATTTATTTCCGAGTCAAATGTAAGAAAAAAACAACCGATCAATTAAATCAGAATCCGAGTTGTTTTTTACATAAATTTAGTTTTAAAAAGGGCCAATAGTCACTACAATATTTCTTGCCTATCTAAAAGTTCCCACTTTTTACCCTCGCAATAGAATCTTTCTATCAAAACAAGATTTATTTAATGAAGTATTTTTTCAGCAGTCTCCCACTTGGAGAACAGTTTTTATTTTTTGAAATATGAAGTGTAGAGTACCTTTAAACAGGCCTATTTTACCTGTGCCCCTTAATTCAGAATAAGCTGATTTACCTGATTAAAAACAAGGAATCCAGGATCATGAGAAATCACTATCACAATCTTTTCTTGCACAATCAACGCTTTAATTAACTTATAGACTTTTTCTTTATTATCTTTATCTAAAAAATTTGTTGGCTCATCAAATATGTAAACAGATTTATCTTCAAGCTGCGTTAATTGATGCCATTTAATCTGACCGTAAGAAGCAGTCGCTGAAATAGGCTGTTCAAAAAATAAACTATTGTCAAATGTAGCTGGTAGAAATTCAAAGTTTTGATTTTCACCGTGATAAGGTACTGTGATTGTACCTGCGTAGTTGTCATAAATTCCTAAAATAGATTTCACCAGTAAGGTTTTACCACTACCATTTTCACCTGTAATCAAATTCAGTACATTTGGTACAAAATCAAATTTATGAATTTCCGTTATCTTCCGCCCAGCATCATTAAAAAGCGTTACATTTGATAACTGAATACAATTAATTTTTTCATTTTGATAGCTCACTTCATCCATCTGCAACAAACCATCAAACTCTGAAATAATCTCTTTAATTGAAAAGTAGTCTTTAATCGTATCTAATAAATACTCGCTCGGACTCCAGAGGTTGGACACATAAAGCTGTAAAGCAAATAACGTTCCAAAGGTCATTTTCCCATTTAAAACCTGATAAGAAGAAATAAAAAAAGTGCCTAATATCAATAAATTTAAAAAAGCATACATCATAAAATTTTGAAATGCAGCAGTCGTTCGAGTAGCATGTTTTTTCGATTTTCGGAACATCAAAAGCAGTTGACTACTTGGCTGAAATATAGAGGTATTTCTAAAACGTTCACTTTGATGATGCTTGAAAATGTCTAATAAATAATACCGCAATTGATTCTGTGTCTCAATCGCCTTTTGCCCTAATATCGTAATTTTTTTTCGGAAAATGTTAGAGATAATCAAAAAGAAAGGAATAAATAATAGCAGTAAAATACCCGATATTACTGAATAATACAATATAATACTAGCTACTACCCCGATTCTAATGGTGCTAAGTACAATTTTCATCGGATGATAATAAAAAAAGTCCTGAATAAGCTGAAAATTTGTAGTAATTTGTGATTGTAATTTATTTTCAGTTAATACTGTTTGTTTTGTATTGAAATATCTCAATTTTCTATTCAAACGATTGAAAACCGATTCCCAAACAATCTGATCATAATCTCCTTTAACGACATCTTCAAAATAAAAAATAAGTTGACTCGCTATAAATACCACCAATTGAAGTCCTGCAATCTGAATCAATTGTCTGCCAGAATGATTTTGAAGATTATCAATCATTATTTTTGATATAAAAGGCGTGCATACAAAGGATAAAATGACTAATACATTAATGATAAACAGTTTAATTTTTATTGCTTTAGGTACATAACTTGATAATTTCAGCATTTTAAGACTCCACTGTTAACGTTTTTATCTTTGATATTTCCTTAAAGGTAATATCACCAAATATCTCTTGAGAAAAAATAGCTTTGTTTGCAAAATCAAGATAACTTTTTTGACAATCCCGACTCATCCCTTTTCCTTGTATGTATTGATTGTACGGACAGCCACCCTCGCACAAGCTACTATACACACACTTCCTCGCAAAGCTTTCCACTACCAATCAAATTTGCCTTTTTTGTCGTATAACGAGATGTCTCTACTAAAGAATAACATTTCAAAAAATTGCCAGACGCATCTACTGTGATTGATTGTTCGTTCTTCCACATACACTTACCAGCATTACTAACCTGAAACCTTGTTTTATATCCCATATCAACTAGTTGTTTATGGTATTCAAGAATAGTGTCTTTTTATCATTTTTTCTATATAATTTTTATCAATTTTAGGTACCGCAACGAAATCAAAATATACTCTCACATGATTTCTAAATTCAATTAGGTCCTCAAATAGTTCCCCAATACTTTCCTTATTTTGATTTGTAATATTAATACAGAGCGTTTTTTTGATATTACTAAATTGATTTAAAAAATTAATATTTTCTTTAATTATTTTGTAAGTAAAACTCTAGATACTTACACGACTGCCAAGTTTATTTGGGCAAGACTGTCGATACAAAGTTTGCGAGACCTAGCTCATGTTGCATCTGATGGTTACAGGCATCACTATCTAAACAGATATAATTGCCATTTTTCGTATAGGTACCATCCACATTTGACTTGGTCAAGGCCATGAACTGCACCACTTGTGACGTCTGCGAGCAGATGGCACAGGTATTCTTTTTAGTGTCTGTACCGATGGTACCGTAAATCCCCAACGTCTGACCTGCATGGTTGACCAGCATATATTTGCGATGACTGGCTAAATCGTTCCAAGCAAAATAAGTGTAATCCCTTAACTCAAGGTGATCAACCTCAGGTACTTTTAATTTCTTGACTTTCTTAAACAGTTTTTGGATCACTGCCTTAGTCGGAAACTCAAATGGGACGACCTCAGCCTTAACTGATGCCAATAATTTTTCTGCACCCTCTTTTGTCAAAGTTGGCGACTTGATATCACGGATAAACGGTGCAAGCGTCTCTGATAATTGATACATCTCATCCGAAATTTGTGCGTAGAGTGCCTCTTGTGTCTCTACTGAATTCACTGAATGATAGGCATTAATTAACTCAAAGGTAAGATGCCGAATCCGGTTAAAATCAGATGATGTGATCAAAACGGTAGGCCTTTTGTAAATTTGCCAAGTTTTTGTTCTGTCGTTTTATCGATGTCAACCAAGGCGCTGTTGACAGCTTGGGCAATCATGTCTGACAAAGTTTCTGGATCTTCTGGATCGATCAAGTCTGACGCGATATCGATGTTTGTCATCTTGCGATCGCCTGTAAACGCAACTTTTACCAAGTCTTGTGCAGATGTCCCATAAAAAGTCGTCGCTTCAATATCAGCTTGGGCAACCTTCATATTCTTTTGTAAATCTTGGGCTTGTTTCATCATTTTTTGCATATTCATCATAGTCGTTATCTATCTCCTTTATGTCAGTAGCTACTTATTATCATTTTTCTATAAATTAGCAGTGAAGCAACTTTTACTAATTTTAGACACCATCAATTATACCATTTATAACGGTAAGATTAAAGTCACAGCTGTCCATAGACATGCTAAGGATACAAGCGATTATCACTATAGCGAAATAAATAGGCCCCATAGTTTTTTTCTAAGACAAAATTAGGTCATTCGGTGTTATACTAAATAAATATTGTGTTATGCAGGGATCAAAAAGGAGGAACTATGGCAGACAAAGACAATCAATTCATGCGAAAAATGAGCAGTAAACACTTGGTAACGCTTTCCTTAGGGGGCGTTATCGGCACAGGTATCTTTTTAAGCTCAGGCTATCTGATACAAGAAGCAGGTGCTATCGGGACGATCATCGCCTATGTGGTGGGCGGGTTTCTTGCGACACTGGTGATGATGTGTTTGGGGGAATTATCAGTTTATCACCCAAATACTGCCTCGCTCCATCTCTATGCCTCAAAGTATATTCATCCTAGTTTGGGCTTCACCGTCGCTTGGCTATACTGGCTGACCTGGACTGTGGCGCTCGGCTCACAGTTTATCACTATGGGAGTTTGTCTCCAAAAGTGGTTCCCACAGACACCAATTTGGGTGTGGTGCGCCGTCTTCTCAGTTTTAATCTTACTGCTCAATATGCTAGATATTAAAATTTTTTCAGTGAGTGAATTTTGGATGTCGCTAACAAAAATCGTGGCACTCGGTATTTTTATTATTTTAGGCGCTATGGCCATCACAGGATTGCTACCTAGTCATGCAAGCAGTGCACCCTTATTTACCAACTTGGTTTCAAATGGGGTCTTTCCACACGGAGTTGGTGCTGTCTTTATCGTCCTACTTTCAGCAAACTTTGCCTTTAGTGGTACCGAGTTGATTGGTGTTGCTGCTGGTGAAACGAGCCACCCTGAAAAAAATATCCCCAAAGCCATCAAAAGTACGCTATTTTTATTAATCACACTATTTATTGGGACGATCGTTGTCATCGGCGCTTTAATTCCAGGCTCATCAAAAATTTTGACAGAGAGTCCATTTGTTTCGATTTTACAAAATATCGGTATTCCCTATGCCAGTGACATCATGAATTTCATCATTTTCATCGCCATCCTTTCTGGTGCTAACTCTGGTTTATATGCCGCTAGTCGGATGCTCTGGTCACTTTCCGAAGATGGTACCTTACCTAAAGTCTTTTCTAAATTATCGAAAAACGGCTTACCAATCTACGGCTTGCTCTTAACCTTAGCTGGTGGTCTACTCTCTTTATTTTCTAGTATCTACGCTGAAAGTACCGTCTATTTAGCGCTCGTCTCTATCTCAGGTTTTGCTGTTGTCGCAGTTTGGTTGTCTATCGGTATCAGTCAACTAAGATTTAGGAAAGTCTTTCTAGCGTCTCATCCCTTGTCTGACTTAACCTATCGCACACCAGGTTATCCAGTCGTCCCTTGGCTAGTGATCATTTTATGCGTGGTTTCCATGATAGGGATCTATTTTGACCCCAACCAGCGAATCGCCCTCTACTTCGGTATTCCCTTTACCCTAGTTTCAATCATCGTCTATCAAGTATTTTATAGAAGGAGAACACATGACATTTCAACACTGGCTGACTGAGCAAGAGGTGGTTATCATCGATGGCTCAATGGCAAGATTACTTGAAGAACAAGCACTTGAGATTAACCATAAATTATGGACAGCACTGGCATTAATCGAGGCCCCAGAAGCCATCTTTAACGTCCACAAACGCTATTTTGATGCAGGTGCTAATATCGCCATCACCGCAAGTTACCAAGCAACTGTAAAAAGTTTTTCTGACCTGGGCTACTCTGAAGCAGATGCCATCTCATTCATCAAAAGTAGTGTAACCCTAGCCAAAGAGGCTAGAGCAGCATCAAAAAGCCCACAAACCAAATGGATTGCGGGATCAGTCGGACCATATGGTGCCTATCTATCAGATGGCTCTGAATATACAGGAAATTATCAGATAGCTGACACTGAGCTATACGCCTTTCATACAGGTAGAATCAAGGCCTTAATCGAGGCAGGTGCTGATATCTTAGCGATTGAGACGATACCAAGATTAGATGAACTACAGGTCATCTTATCGATCATCGCTACTTTTGATTTTCCAGTCATGGTCAGTATTTCCTTGAAAGATACAGGATATCTGCCAAGTGGGGACAGTCTTGATGCTTTCCAAACCCTTGTTGAACAGGACAAACATGTTGTCGCCTATGGCATCAACTGCGTCGCACCACAGTCAGTTACAGCTACCATCGAACACCTAGCAGCCCATGCAACAAAACCCTTGCTAGCCTACCCAAATTCAGGGGCAATTTTTGATCCCATCAGTAAAACTTGGTCAGAAGACTTGAGCACAAAAGAGATATTTTCTGTGGATGCAAAAATCTGGCACCAAAAAGGGGCGACATTAATCGGTGGCTGTTGCTGTTCTTCTGACAGTGACATTGCCTTAGTAACGCAGTCACTCAAGGGATAATAGCGTCATCCACCATCCTTAATATGACTAACTTGGTCAACATGACCTAATTTGACCTAGCATCCCTTGCTTGCTGCCTAATCCATGTCACAAGTTTAGACAACTCATCTCTTGATTCCTGATCTCGTGTGATGAGATAAAAATGGCGTTGATATTTCTCCGATAACAGCTTATAATCAAGACCTTGGGCAGCTCTTTCTGAAATAATCGAACAGCCGTATCCTTTCTTCAACAAGGCGACGATAATTTCGTTATTATGAATCGATACCTGTTCTTGCTTGATATCATGTTCTTCTATATAGCGTTGGGTATAATAATAGACACCTGATGTCTCTTCTCTGACCAGCCAGGGGCCGATTTCAGGGTTACCAGCGATGACGAGTTGATCCTTGACCAGTGGGAAACGGTGCATATGTTTCATCGACAAGGGTTTTTCAATAAAGCCAAAATCAATTTCATGCCGGTTGAGTGCTTCAACGACGGCTAGGGAGTTCATCAGTTTTATCGTAATAGATAGTTTAGGGAATACACGCTTAAGTTGGATGATCAAATCTGGCAACACATAAATAGAATAAGTATGAGAAGCGCCAATGACACAATGTGTCATCTGGTTTTTTTCATGCTGTAAATCCGACTTCAACTCCCGCCACTCATCTAATAGATTGACAGACTTTTGATAGAGCAAGTCCCCTTGTGGTGTCGTCTCAATCTCCTGACGACCATTTCTGATAAATAAGGCGACCCCTAAATCAGCTTCAAGCTGCTTGATCTGGGCAGAGACCGTTGGTTGGGCAATAAATAGCAACTCAGCTGCTTTAGAAAAATGCTTGGTTTCATAAACGACTTTAAAGGTTTCCAGATACTTAAACATGGCGATACTCCCATCAGTTTTTTTGATTAAACCTATTATATCAATTGATTATAGTAATGGCTATTTTTTATTATAATGGAGTTAAAGGAAAAGAGGCATAATCATGATCAATCAGATAATTCAAAAAAACAAGGCAATCCTGCCAGGACTTGCCCTATCCATCGTTGTTGCCATCATCGGAAAATTATGTGCACTTGCTTTGCCCAGTTTAGGTGGTGCGACACTTGCTATTTTACTGGGAATTGTTTTGGGTAATACCTTTTTCAAGCAAGCCTATTTAGCAGATGGGACTAAGTTTTCCGAAAGTAAGTTACTAGAATGTTCAGTCGTCTTACTAGGCTTTACTGTCACCTTTCAAACTATCAGTCGACTCGGGTTAAATGGGTTAGGTTTTATCATCGTTATGATGACAGTCGTCATTATTTCAGCCATGTTTATCGGCAAAAAACTCGGATTTTCAGAAAATGTCGGTATTTTGATGGCCAGCGGCAATGCTGTTTGTGGCTCATCTGCTATTGGGGCTGTTGCACCAACTATTGGCGCTGATGATGACGAAAAAGGCCAGGTCATCACACTGGTTAATTTATTAGGGACAGTCATGATGCTCACCTTGCCATTCATTAGTACCATCCTATTTGGTCATAGTTTATTAGCTCATAGCGCACTATTAGGGGGGACACTCCAATCTGTCGGACAGGTCGTCGCAGGCGCTAGCCTACTTAATCAGGAAACAGTTCAGTATGCCATGCTCTTCAAAATAACTCGGATTTTATTTTTAGTCGTGGTCGTCTTTATCTTTCAGAAACGTCATCAAAAGCGCTCAGATAGTACTGTTAGTAAAAAACGGTCATTTCCTATCCCCTGGTACGTGCTTGCTTTCTTGCTCATTTGTATCTTAAACAGCTCTGTCAGTCTACCAAAACCTTTCAGCGATAGCGCACACTTTATCAGCACGTGGTTTGAAACAATCGCTCTTGCTGCGATCGGCTTACGACTTGATTTGAAGAAATTCATCAAAGAAGGCCCTAGATTTCTAATTTACGGCTTATCAGTTGGGACTGTCCAAACACTAGCTGCTATTCTATTGATTATCATTTTTAAAATCAACTAACCTAAAAAAAGTTAAGTCTTATCCAGATAGCGATTACGCACGGAAGACTTAACTTTTTTATTAGTTAATTTATTCAGACTGACTTATGATAGGTCAATGCAGCAAATGGGCCATATTGAGTCACGTCCTCTAGTTCAAATCTTTGTAACCTGTCGTTCCTTGTAAAAAGCGGAATACCATCTCCAAGTAAGACTGGGGCAATTTGAATCTTCAGCACGTCTACTAAGTCCTTATCTAAAAGTGGGGCTAAAAGTGTATTGCCACCAACAATCCAGATATTTTTAGCAGTATCTTGTTCCTTAATAAAATCAACTACTGATCCAGATACAAAGTTAAACCCAGGAACATGCAAGTTTGGCTCATGTGTGAACACATAATTTGTCGTTGTCGGGTAAATCTCATCCACATTATCTAAATCCTTAATGGTATTAAACGTTTTTTTGCCCATGATGACGATGTCCATTTGTGCATAAAAAGCATCATAGTCAGTCGCTTCAACTGATCCTGTCTGATACAGCCAATCTAACTGATGATTTTTGTCTGCCAAATAGCCGTCCAAAGACATACAGCCATAAAAAAATACACACATATTTTCTCTCCTTTGACTAGTTTAAAAAAGTTGCTACCCTCATGATAACATGTATGACTCAGAAAATGACATCCCTTAACTTAAAAATGACTAGTTCACCATAAAAAAAAGCTGAGCATCATCGCTCAACTAATATGCGGAGAAAGGGACTTGAACCCTCACGACCAAAGTAGGTCACAGGATCCTTAATCCTGCGCGTCTGCCAATTCCGCCATCTCCGCGAAACAGTACTTTATAAGTATATCAAAGTACTAGTATCTCGTCAAGTGGTTTACGTCTTTTTGATTGGTTAATACTTCATTTGATCAAATAAGCCATCTGGTAAATCGTGGAATGATTTACCAGCCTTGAAGTTATCAAATTTTCCTAGCAGAAAACCATACGCATCTAAGCGGCTCTCATAGCGAATGACCGCTTCTCTAGCACGATCATCCCCATCCTCATCGACGACTTTTTGACTTGCTGTCATCGCTAACTCATTAATGGCAACTTGACTAGTCACCCACGCTTCAAACTCTGCTATAAATTTTTGTTCATTTGTCATGATTTACGCTCCTTAAGGCGATTTTTATTTGTTCAGCAAGGTGAATCAATACCTGACTGCTTGTCTTATCTGATATCAGATACCCTGCTTATTAACTTTTGATAGGCAACGCGTTCCCCTTCATACATGACGATACCACAGGCTTCAAATCCTAGTTTGGTCAAAATATGTTGCATAATCTGATTATCTGGATGTGTATCAACACGAAAATCGGTATAGGCATCAAATGTTTCAAAAACATCAGTAAACAGCTTTTGCCCTAACGATTGACCTCGAACCTGGCTTGAAATAGCTAGCCGATGTACCGTCACATAATCTCGGTTATGAGTTAACCAGGCACCCTTGAGCTGGTCATAGGCTGGTTCAAAACCCGTGATAACTGCTGCATAGCCCACAAGAACGCCATCATGCCTTAAAACATAACCAACCCCTTTTTCGATATCAGACAGGACATCACTAGATGACGGATAGGCACTCGTTTGCCATTGATCAAGGCCTTGTGCTTTTAAGAACGCACGCGCACTTTCAATCACCTCGATGATCTCTGATAACTCTGCTTGCTTTGCTTTTTCTATCATTTGCGCACCAACTTAACAACTGCTTCTGTTCTAGCTGTATGCGGGAACATATCCACTGACTGGATGTACTTAATGTCATAGACAGATGCTAGCTTGACCAAGTCACGCGCCAAAGTTGACACATTACAAGAGACATAGACCATTTTCTCAGGCCTAGTCGCAACGATCGTATCCAATAGCTTATCGTCTAATCCAGTCCGTGGTGGATCGACAATCAGCGCTGTTGCTTCAAAGCCATCAGCTACCCATTTAGGGATAACTGTCTCAGCTGTCCCCACCTCATAGATCCCGTCAGGCACATTAATTCTTGCATCGTCTATCGATTCTGCAATCACATCCATGCCACGAATACTGCGCACTTTGCCTAAGAAAGCACGACCAATCGTGCCTGTACCAGAATAGGCATCGATCAAATCATCATCCGGTCCTGCATCCATGGCTTTGACCGCTTCACGATAAAGGACATTTGTCTGTTCTGGATTAAGCTGATAAAAGGCACGCGGACTCAGTTCAAAACTATAGTCAAGTACCCCTTCTAAAATCGCACGCTCTCCCCATAAAATCTCCGTTTCACCACCATAAATCTCTGATGTTTTCTTGGCGTTTATATTTAGGGCGATCGTTCTAATCTCTGGAAATTTCTCAGTTAAACTCGTAATCGTACGTGTCAGCTCAACAGGTGCAGAGGAAATGAAAATGATTTGAACCTGACCGGTCTTATGCGCCCGCCGCACCATCACTGTCCGGACACCATCAAACTGGCGCTCATTATAAATCGGAATCCGATGAAAGGTCAAGAGTTCAGTTATCTCATTAATGATTGCTTGTGTCGTCTCATCCTGTACGAAACAATTTTTAATTTCAACAAGCCGATGAGAACTTTCAGCAAAAAGACCAGCTCTGACTTTCTCGCCTAGAAATCGGGTTTGGAATTGCATTTTTGCCCGATAATGTTGCGGATTTTTCATTCCTATGGTCTTGCGAACCTCATAGGCTTCATAGCCTGCTGGCTTAAACTTCTGCAAGGCCTGCCTTAACAAATCTTGCTTGAACAATAATTGTTGCGGATAAGCCAAATGCATGATTTGACAGCCACCACATTGCTTATAAATATCACATACAGGGACAACACGATGTGGGGACTGCTTATTTAATTTAAGGACTTTTGCTGTCGCATAATTCGGTTCACTTTTGATAATTTCGGCGTAAACCTCTTCACCTTTAAGTGCACCAGCGACAAAAACTGTCATCCCTTTAAAGTTCCCGACACCTTCGCCATTGATACCGATTTTTTTTATTTTAAGTGGAATTTTTTGCTTAATTTTGAGAGTCATATACTCATTTTACCATTTTTTGCTCATTTTGACTCACTATCCTTAAGCAACGATTTAGCTTATGTCTTATTTTAAACAGGTTTGGTTGGTATCAAAAGTCTGAGTGAATTGAGTAGCACAATGATTGTACTTCCCTCATGTGCCATCACACCAGCCACAACCGATAGATTGCCAATCAAACTCATGGTCACAAGAAAGAAAACGACAACTAAGGAGAACAAAATATTTTGGAAGACGATCCGTTTCAACCGTTTAGATACCTGATGTGCTTTGACGATATTCGTTAAATTGTTTTTCATCAGGACAACATCAGCCGTTTCAATCGCGACGTCCGTTCCCTCTCCCATCGCAATACCGATATCGGCAGTTGCCAATGCTGGTGCATCGTTAACCCCATCTCCTACCATGGCAATCATGCCAAATTTGGCTTTATTCGTCGTGATATTAGCTGCTTTTTGCTCAGGTAGTACGTTTGTTAGGATTGTATCAACCCCAATCGCTTGACCAATCGCTTGACCAGTTAATTGCGCATCTCCTGTAATCATGATGGACTGGATCGTCTCTTTTTTGAGGTAGTTAATGACTGATATGGCCTGTTCTTGTGGCACATCTTGTATGGCAATGAAGCCAACGACTTGTCTATCCACAGCGATATAGACAACCGTTTCACCTTGACTTTCACGACTTTTTCTCTGTGTCGTCCACTTAACAGCAACCTGATCAAATACACTCGGTTTGGCAACTTGAATCAACTTATTATCAAAGGTAGCTGATAGACCTTCTCCCACACGATTTTCTACCTCTAGAGAGAGGAGCTGCTCGGCCTGTTCAAACTCAGCAACGATAGCCGTGGCAAGTGGGTGATTACTTTGTTTTTCCATGGCAACAACAACTGGTAAAATAGCGGTAAATTCAGGATCAAGGTCATAGGCAACAACTTTAGGTTTTCCTTGTGTCAGTGTCCCTGTCTTATCAAAAGCAATGGCTTTCAAATTGACAAAGTTTGCTAAAAATGAGCCACCCTTAAATAAAATGCCTTGACGCGCTAGATTGGAAATGCCTGCAAGTGTTGCAGGAATAGCTGAAACCGCGATAGCACAGGGTGAGGCTGAGACTAAAAAGACTAAACTTCTTGAAAACGTATCCGACCATGACCAGCCAAATAGGATGGGGAAGCTAACAAGTAATAGGATAAAGATTGCCAAAACAGCTGTAACATAAACTGGCTCATATTTTTGAATACCAGCGGCTGTCGGCGACAAATTATTTTGTGATTGCGCGACCATCTTTAAAATTTTTGCAAAGACAGTATCCTCACTGTTTTTAGTCACTGTCATCGTGAAGGTGCTATTGCCATTCATCGTTGCCCCAAAAACAGGATCGCCTACCGTTTTTTCTCGCGGTATACTTTCGCCATTAATCGTGGACTCATCAATACTGACTGCACCCTCAGTAATCGTCCCATCCGTCGGTACTTGTGCACCATTTTGGACTTGTACACGATCGCCAACCTGTAATTGGTCGACGGAGACGACTTCAACAGTGCCATCAGGTTTGAGTCTACGTGCCTCTGTCGGATTCATTTCTAATAGCTTGGTAATTTCTCTCTTGCTTTTACCTGCCACATATTCTTCTAGGAAATGCGCACCAGCAAAGATAAATATTAATAAAGCGGCTTCTTTAGATTCGCCTAGTATAATGGCACCTAGTGCTGCAAGCGTCATCAGGATATGCGTATTCGGGGTAAATTTTCTGTTAACCTTGGTATTTTTAATCGTATCAACAATCCCCTCAATCATCACATGATAACCTGACAATAAGAGGGCAATGATATCAAGGATTTGCGACATTTGTTGAGAAATAGGTAGGAAGAAAGTTAAACTAAATAAAATGATCCCTAGAAAGTAGTGACATTGGGTGGTTGCCCAAAATGCTGTTTTTTTATGATGGTGTGTGTGTGCCATGACATACTCCTTTATGATCTGACTGTTTTATGGTATATTAATAGGATAAACTATACCTTAAAGGGAAGGTCAAGCATATGAACAAAAATAATTTACTAACGATCGGTCAACTCAGTAAACTATCAGATACCCACATCAAAGCTATCAGATACTACGAGAAAATCGGTATTTTTCCAGCCAGTTATGTTGATCCTGATAACGGTTATCGTTACTATTCAAATGCACATGTCATTTATTTGCAGTTAATCAAGCTATGCGTCACCTACGATATTTCATTAAAGTCGTTTAATAGTTACTGGGATGGTGATGATAAAATTGATCTGAATGCCATCATTGAACAAGCTAAACTGCATATTGCCGAAAAGAAGCAACAGCTACTTCGAGATGAAAATTTTCTATCTGAGCTGAGTGCTGAACTAGCTTTATCACAAAATTTACATACAAAGATTGATGCGCTCATCGAAACTAAGCATGAAGATTTCTTACTGATTCCTTTTGAGGGAGATATTTTTTCCTACCACTACTATGCTGAATTTCACAAGGCCTTAGCCATCATCGATAGACATAAGACGACCTACTTTAATAAGGTCGGCTGTTATTATGATATCCAACCTAACCAAACAAAACAGTATCTTGCTTTGAAAATACAGGCACATACGCCTGATACTGGCTGTCTAGAAGTCTTACACGTTAATAATAAAACCGCGATTATCAAACATATCCGACCAGATGAAGTCGCGCTTGAACTAACTGAACTCGCAAATATCAGCTGTAAATGCTTGATTTTAGAAACCTATGAATCACCTTATCATGTTGTCAATCCACATTTAGAACTGCGACTCCTATTAAAATAAAGGGCTATCCAACCTATCTAGCGCACAAGTTAAAAAGGACGAGCAAAATCCTTTTTTTTTACGTATAATAAAGTATGCCTAAAATTATCTCACTCGAAAAAAAGAAACGCCTATATAAGGTGGTGTTTGACAACGACCAGACCATCTATGTCACTGAAGATACCATCGTCCGTTTTTTCCTATCAAAAGGTGCTAGCTTTGATCCACCTGAAATCGATAAAATCGTTGCATTTGCTGATTTTTCTAGGGGAAAAAATCTAGGACTTTATTATATTTCATTTAAACAGCGTACAAAAAAAGAGGTGGTTACCTACCTCCTTGATCATGATATCCCTAACTTTCAAATTGCTAAAATCATCGATGAGTTAACCGCTTCACGTTTTATAGATGACGACGCCTATGCCGCATCCTTCATCCGAGGCAAAGTGTTAGGGAAATCTTCAGGACCTTACCAAATCAGACAAAAGTTGACTGAAAAGGGCATCGATAAAGCCCTGGTGCTAGACAAACTAGACGAGCTATTTGATTTTGAAACACAAGTAGATGTTGCCACCCATTTGGCTGAAAAATTGGTCATGACTAAGTATAGTCGCCTGCCATTAAAGGCATTAAAAATGAAGATCTCGACCCACTTAACGAGCAAGGGCTTTTCCTATGACATCAGTAAGATCGCACTTGATAATCTCGAGTTAGAATCTGACCAAGAAAATGAGGCTGAACTCCTTCAAAAAGAACTGGAAAAAGTCCTGAGAAAATATAGTAGAACCTACGATGGCTATGATCTTAAGCAGCGCGTTAGCAACGCCCTCGCCCGTAAAGGATTTGATTTCGACGTCATTAACCGTGAACTCCGAAAGATAGACTTCTAGTTAAAATAGCGCGATAGCGCCTTAATCTCAGATTTAGTAAGACTGCGATAGTCGCCAGATGCTAGCCGTTCATCCAGCTTGATTGGTCCGATTTGCCTTCTGACCAATTTAGTGACTAAGACGCCAATACTTAAAAACATCTTGCGAATCTGACGATTTTTACCTTCACTGATCGTGATACTAGCTGTATGCTCAGACGTCAAGACTAATTTTGCAGGTGCTAGTTTAACAGTGCCATCGATAACTAGACCAGAGGTAAATTTAGCAATAGCTGTTTCTGATAAAGGCTCTTTAGTCACAACCTCATAAACCTTCTCAACATGTGCCTCAGGCTCCAATAGCTTGCGGCCCAACTTACCATTATCTGTTATCAAAATTAGACCCTCAGATAGAAAATCTAATCGGCCGATAATGTAAAGCCCCTCACGATTGATATCTGGTGATAGCGCATCAAACACCACTGGTAAACTAGCGTCTTGATTAGCTGACAAGGTCCTGATGGCCTTATTTAGCATTAGATAACGATGGGCTGGGAATTGGACTGGCTTGCCATCTAACTTGACCTCATTGATGTTACTGTCAACTTGGTGGTTGATCAAATTAATAGGGATGCCATCAACCAGCACACGGTTTTGTTTGATTATTTTTTTGACTTCCGACTTTTTCATCGTTGTATAGCTGATTAATACATCATCAATTCGCATTTTTAATTCCTATTTCTTGACCTTTTCTGACTTTTAAAATATAATTTAATTATATAATTATTTTTGAAAAAAAAGCGAGGTAAACCTATGGCTTTTACAAATACACTCTCACGATATGCTAGTTTTGGAACGATCCAAACCATACCAGGTGAGGTTATCGATTGTTTCTGGTACATAATAGATAATAACCTAAAAGGCGTCTTCGTTTTGGAAGCGACGATTAACTTTGAATTATTAAATAATCATGGGGCCCTATCCGTCCGTTTTTCACAGGATGATGACCCTGAGACTGCTGTGGTCATCGACTTTAACTATAAGTTTGAGTCAAACTGGCCTAGACTTTTTCATGCGGTAGATAACATGGGTCGCGAAACAATTATGACGCCCATGGAACTCTAATACCTTATCTATAAGACTTAATGAGACTGACAACATCTGTCAGTCTTTTTCTTATGGCTTAACCTGGCAACTTTTAGCCATCAAAAAACAAATCCCGAAAGATTTGCTTATTTATTTACTATTCAGTTTCGTTTGCTACGAATGGAAGCAAAGCCATGATACGTGCACGTTTGATTGCTGTTACAACTTTACGTTGGTTTTTAGCAGACGTACCAGTCACACGACGTGGTAAAATTTTACCACGTTCAGAGATGAAACGTTTCAAGAGCTCAGTGTCTTTGTAGTCAACATTTTCGATTTTATTAGCAGCGATAAAGTCAACTTTTTTGCGGCGTTTGAAGCCACCACGACGTTGGATTGCCATGTGTTTTCTCCTTATATTATTCTAGACAGGTTTAAAATAAACCTACCTACCTGTGATTAAAATGGTAGATCATCATCACTCAAGTTCATCGGTGTCCCACCTGAAAATGGATCGCTATCGCGGCCAAAGTCAGGTGTTGCAGCTGATGCTTGTGGTTGTGATGATTGATTGCCACCGAAGTTTGCAGTGTTTGGTTGTGATGATGGTGTATACCCACCGCCACCTTGACCATTGTCGCGAGCTGAACGGCTTTCTAGCATTTGGAAATTATCGGCGACAACTTCGGTTACGTAAACACGTTGACCTTGTGCATTCTCATAATTTCTTGTTTGGATACGTCCAGTAACACCCAAAAGTGCACCTTTTTTAGCCCAATTTGCTAGATTTTCCGCAGCTTGACGCCAAATGACGATATTAATGAAATCCGCTTCACGCTCACCATTTGCATTTTTAAAGGTACGATTTACGGCAAGCGTAAATGTCGCCACTGCTTGGTTAGCTGGTGTGTAACGAAGTTCAACGTCTTTGGTCAACCGACCTACTAAAACAACATTATTAATCATGTTTAGTCCTTCCTGATACCTAAAGCGGGCTTAAAATTAAGCTTCAACCTTAGTGATCATGTGACGTAAGATGTCATCGTTAATTTTCGATAGACGGTCAAATTCGCTTGTCGCAGCTGATTCAGAATCAGCTTCAAGTGTAACAATACGGTATAAACCTTCGCGGAAATTGTTGATTTCGTACGCAAGACGACGTTTTTCCCAATCTTTTGATTCAGAAATAGTTGCACCATTTTCTGTTAAGATTGTGTCAAAACGCTCAACAAGCGCTGTTTTTGCATCTTCGTCAATGTTTGGACGAATAATGTAAAGAATTTCGTACTTAGTAGTAGCCATTGATGTATATCCTCCTTTTGGTCTAATGACTCGAGGATTTCCTCGAGTAAGTGAGGGTTTCTCACAAGTATTAATTATACCATAATAGATGAGACGATACAAGTTTTATTTTTCTAAGTAATTGGGGATAAGCATTAGCTAACTTATCTTGCCAATTCATGTCCTCTTTTGCACATTAAATAACTTGCTAGCTAATCGCTACTATCTTAAGTTTTTTGCACCATTTCAGCCTGTTTAGTGGTAAAATTAACCTAAAAAATTAGAAAGTGTCTTATGACTAAATCATCTAATCAACACTTTATGACCTATGAACTAGTCACTATGGTTGGCCTATACCTATTAAATCTAGTATCAAGCGGCCAAATCAATTCGGTATTATCCTTGAATTCAGATAAAATAATTACTGGAAACCAGTACTTTCGATTATTAACTTTTGCCTTTTTGCATGGTAGTTTGCTTCATTTGGCTGGTAATTTACTGATCATAAATAATATCATCTACCCTTTCTTTAAGCATAAACTATCCCCTACTTTCATGCTTATTACTTTTTGCATCAGCACGATCACAACTGGCACCCTGCTTTTAGTATACTATGCTAAAGTACCGTTTACCTTTGTCGGTTCCTCAGCAGGTTTCTACGCTTTTTTTGGTCTCATGATTATTTACTATTTGAGAAGTGGCTGGTCAACTTTTATCTCCGACTTGTCCTATCAGCCCATCTATAACAATCTTTTAGTTTGGGCAATCTTAGTTTTCTTTCTTGGTAGCATCATCACCTCGATTCAGGAGCATTTCACTACTTTTTCTGGCCTCTATGCCCATTCTGTAAGCTTTATTGTTGGCCTTCTCATGGGCTCACTCACACCAACTCACTTAATGATTAATACGCCGAATAGCGACACATAAGCACCTCTTTTATATAAAAAACACCTTACCAGTCGGTAAAGTGTCATGACTTTAATCAGCATACTTGCTAGACACCCTTTTTCCCAATAAAAGGGACAAATTTTGCTGTCTTTTTGGCATATGCCTTGAAGTCTGGACGATCTTTATATTTTTTTTCTAATAACGGCACACCTGATACGAACAACAATAACAAGGTAATAACTATGGGGCCAATAATCCCCCACATGTTACGACTTTCGTTTAGCGTTACCAAGAAGACACCCCACCAAGCTAATGCTTCACCAAAATAATTAGGATGACGTGTTGTCGACCAAAGGCCAGTTGTCAGCAACTTGCCTTTATTTTCTGGATTTTTTTTGAATTGGGTTAATTGATAGTCACCAATCACCTCATACCCAAAGCCAAGCACCCATAGGATGATGCCTAAAATCGTCCACCAGCCGACAACGGTCGATGTCCCAGTATTAACCAGCAAAATAGGGAGCGATACAATCATCAATAGGACACCTTGTAAAACAAAGACATTTAAAAATGCTTTTAGTCTTGCATACTTGCTTCCCCAGCGTTTACGCATATTGACATATCGGTAGTCTTCGCCTTTCCCAATATTGCGTTTTCCTAGATGAATTGCTAGACGTAGTCCCCAAATAACAACTAAAATAAGCGTTATCACGCTTACAGGCGTAGCATTTTGATTCACTAAAAATCCAGTACCAGCTACAACGATAAAGCCCAGGCCCCAAGCAATATCAACAATCGAATTATCTGCTAAAACTTGTGCCAATAAGAACAGGGCTATAAAATAAATACATACAACTAAAATGACAATGCTCATTTTTCTTCATCTCCTTTATCAAATTCATAGGCAATAGCGACTGACCCGTCACCCGCACTCAAGGCAACAGCTGTTGAGATGGGGAGAACAAATGTCGGTGCCATGCCTAATTTTTGTCTTAAGTCATGCTGCCATTTCTCTGCTCGATCTGGCTGACTAGCGTAGACAATCCCATAACTTAAGAGTTGCTTCTTCTGATGTAACTTCATGATTTTCTTCAGCATCTTCTTTTCATTACCAGTTAAGCCGAAAGAAAAATTGACTAACTTACCTGCACCATCAGCTATGGTGACGAGTGGTTTTAGATGCAACTTCTGTGCTAATCTCCCTGCTTTTTCAGGGACACGACCAGAGTTAATCATCGGTTCTATATCATCCACACTCACTAGGATGGCAACATGTTGCGTCCACTGTTTCGCTTTATCTGCGATTTCTTTTAGACCAAGACCAGCCTGAATCCATTGATTGACGCGCATGATAAGTAAACCTTGGGCAGCAGAATTTTGTTTAGAATCAATTACCGCTAACCGCTCGGCTGGCAAAATTTTCTCAGCAATTCGCTTGATACTATCAAAAGTACCACTCATTTTTTGAGATACCGTAACGACGATGACAGCCTCATAATGCCCTTCTAAAAAGCGGAACAAGCTATCGATTTGACTCAGTCCGGGTTGTGCAGATGACCCGCGCTCACCTAAACTTTGTTGCAACTCAAAGAACTGTTGATTCTTAATTGTCAACCGATCAAGATAACTTGCTTGGCCCATCAAAATCGTCATGGGTAAGACATGTATCTGTTCTGATAGGACATAATCCGCCGGGATATCGGCAATAGAATCCGTAACTAAAGCAATTTTTGCCTTTGGTGTTTGGCTAACATGGTACTGTAGTAGCATATCATCAATCTTTTGTTGAATTGGTTGGCCAAATGTCCGTAACTTGTCAACAATTTCTGAAGGGTGGTTAGCATGAACATGGATACGTGCTTTACCGCGGTTGACTGAGACAATCGTAGACTCTCCCACCCCTTTTAGAGAAGATTGAATGGCCTCACTAGTCTCCGCCACATGTTCCAATAACACCTCTATACAGTAGCGTTGTGTTGGTACTTCTGTAATCAATAGATTACGATGGACAACCTGATCAATCTCCGTACTTTCTTCTGGTATGACCACAGGGATGGCTTGATTGGTAAAGCCCAGTGTAAAGCCCTCTATAAAGAGATAAAACCCTTTTGCACCTGAATCTACAACCTGATTTTTTTGTAGAATTTTTAGCTGGCCCGTTGTATTTTCCAAGGCGTTTTTAGCAATTACTAGTGCCTTAGTTAAGCGTTCTTCAATTTGCAGTGTTGCTGATTGTGCTGCAAGTGCATCACCCCAAGACCGAATTACTGTTAAAATTGTGCCTTCCACTGGCTGACCCACGGCATGATAAGCATCATCCACCGCTAGTTTGGTACTTGCCACAAACTGATCAAGAAAAGTATGTTCAGAAGTTTCACACAAATTGTCATATAAGCCATTAAAATACTGGGCCAATATATTACCTGAATTCCCTCTAGCACCAACTAACGAGGCATCCGCAAGTCGCTCAAAAAGGGATAAAGTAGAAGGAAAGTGCCCATCAATTGCTTCCTTGATTGTCTGCATCAAAGCTGCTAAATTATTGCCTGTGTCTCCATCAGATACAGGAAATACATTAATATCATTTAGCTCTTTTTTATGGATAATCACTTGCTCAGCGCCAGCTTGGAAGGCAAGTTTAAACCGCTGATATTCCTGAATATCGGTATGTTCTGCCATTATATCTATCTCCATTTAAAATAAGTCGCTGTTAGCACCGTCAATACTGAAACTGCTGCTGTAACGCTTGTCCCCCAAACTAAATCGACGACTGTCACAACTACCGGCCAGTCTTTTAACGTAGCCAGGTTGGTCAAGTCATAAGTTGCATAACATAGTAAGCCTAGAAACGCACCTGCAAGGCAAGCATATAGTAGACTTTCTTTTGATACTGCAGGATTGATAACAAAGAAAACCAAGCCTAATACATACAGTAGGTAGAAAAGCACTGCAGGCAACAACTGGGTCTGCCCCATGATATGACCTAGATGATGTTGGTAAAACTTTCGTGAGATAAGGAGTAGCCATAACATGTCAAATACCAAGAAATAGCCAGCAGTAGTTAGTGATAACTTAAGAAATTGTCCCATTTGATTCACCCCTTTTCATATAGTAGTTATTAAATCATTTTAACATAGAAAGGAGAGATTCTATTCATGATTAGATTAACATTAAGGAAAGGCACCTTTTCTACTACAATCCAGTCACTTTTGATAGCGCATATAGCATTTTATTTGCTTTAACATCATGTTATGACGTCTGAGTTCTCAAGTAAAAACAGAAAGGTGCCAGCATTTTTCTGACAACAAAAAAAGCCGTATATGCGAACATCTACGGCATTATAAGTACGACTCAGTTTGCTTTAGCAACCGCAATATAGTTACCTTCTGGATCTGAGCAACTAAAAGTCTCGAGGCCATTATAAGCCACAATCTCACTTGCAGTGCTAATTTTTGCGTGAACCGCTTCAAAGTCCTCGATAAAAATCATAAGAGAAGGAAAGGACCCTAGCACTTCTGGCGAATATTTTTTGATGAAGGCTTTCTCAAAAAGTACCAGTTCAACTGTCGACGTTAACTCTAGTATGATACCCTTGAACTCTTCGGGTAGTGGAATTTCTTCCTTAATCTTTGCGTTAAAGTTCTCAATCCAAAAGAGACTGACGATATCGATATCCTCAATATACAGCATCATTCTTGTTTTAGTGACCATCTTCATACACCTTATCTTTCATTTAAAATAGGATTACTTGCTACCTCAACGGAAGGTATTATATAAGCACAACACGCTCATTCCAGTCGTTTAACTTGTTTCATAGTACCCGCAAAATAAGCTAGCCCAACAACGAGTGACGTGATAACAAATTCCCACCATGTCCATTTCCCAAAAATCGTTAGACCCAAAATAATCAAGAAACAAGTCCCTAAAACGGCATCCTTCGGTCCGAAAAGAACATTCATATTAAACATCGTATTATCTCTTTTCTAAGGTCAACCTTTAATCTAAATATGAGCTATTCAAAAAGGCAGAGCCTCTATTTGTACCGATTGGCATGATCTGATTCATCACTTGACTTAAGTGTTTATAAAAATCAGATGCGTCTTTTGTTAATCCCGTACGCATAGCCTCTAATTGTAGACTAGACATAAATTTATTAACGACAGCGGCAGCATAGCGTTTCTTTTCCAAATCTTGTTTGGCCATCAGGCCGATTTTACGCTCGCGCTCAGTTAAATTTGGGTTTAGACAATAATCAAAAACTTGATCCAGCAGACCGTCCTCAATTAAGGTCATCTTCTTACGACTCGTAAACATATGAACAACTCCTGCTCTCTAATAAAACAATAGACTTTTGCAATAAGATGCTTGTCAGCTCAAAACACTGATGCAACCATTCTGCCCTTATTTTTTTATCATTATAGCACTTAGGCTAGGTGAAAGTAATGGATAACATAGCTGGTCATGACTGGCCGAAATGACTGACATCAGACTAATTCATCTTCTTTAGAGAGTCTATCTAGCATGGCAATTAATTCTTGTAATTTCTCATCCAATACGGCATTTCTTAAATAGGCATATTGCACATAAAATGGAACTTTATCCTCAGCAACTAAGGGGATTTTTACCAAACCATCCATGTCTTGAAACGGTAGAAAGTCTGTCATTAGGGTAATACCGATATTTGATTTGACGAGTTGGCCGATTGTATGGACATCAGAAAAATGGAGAAGCACTTTAGCCTTGTTTTTATATTTATCATTCAGACTTTGAAAGGCACCTGTATGTGCCAAGCCTCTTTCCAGTAGGATAAAAGGATAGTCTAAGGTATCAGCAAATGACACTTCCGATTTTTGAGAGAGCGGATTATCTTTTGACACAAAAATAAAGAATTCACGCTTATAAAGCAACTCTACAGTTAGACTAGGGTGTGTTAAAGGCGTGACACTTCCCATTAAACTAAAATCTAGCTGACCAGATAATAAATTCTCCAGTAAGTCCTTTGATCTTGCCGAAATCAAGTTAAAATTTGAAATGAGATTAACAGTGCCCTCCTCCCTCAGTAATTTAGAAAAAATCCTAGCTCTGATAAGTGGTGGAAAGCCGATATGTATTTTATTTTGCTTGGCATGTTCGATTGCTCTATCAACAACCAACAATTCGTCCAATATACTGGTAACGTGGGCCTTTAATATCTCGCCCTCCCGCGTTAAGACGACGAACCGATGTGAGGGATCTTTTTGGATCAGATCACACCCATAGCGTTGTTCGAGACGTTTCATAGCATAGCTAATCGTCGGCTGACTGACATTGAACTGGGTTGCTACTTGGGTAAATGATAATAACTCGCCTAAAGCATTAAAATATTCAAAATCCCGTAAATTCATGATAAAATGCTCCTTTTTTATTATTTTATCATATTATTCTCTATTTGTTATAAGTAAAATTTATCATATCTAGCGGAGTTGACTATAATCTTTTACAAGGGTTAAACTATATACGGTAGAGCAGTTATGCCGCATAATTTTAATTGGAGGATGTACAAATGCGTACACATAAATTGTTTAATAAAGGGTCAACATTGATATCCTGATGCGAGAATGTCAATGTTAGATAACCGAATATACAATAATTAGGGAAACAATAGAAAGTGTAGTAAAAATGAAAACTTGGACAAATGCAATCGTTGATAGATTAGATGCAGCTTACCGCGTACGTTTTGATAAAGATGAATCTTTAATTTTCTTAAATGATGCCTATCAAAATTTATTAATACTTGAGCTCAAAGCCCAATTAGATGACAATGAACAACTTAACCAATTCATTGCCTACTTCATGGAAGTAAGAGATTTATTCATCGGTGAATTAGTAGATCGTTACCCATCAAACTACCACAACATCGAAGCTAAAATCGCTGTATTACATCAAATGAATGATCAAGTGCTAAGTATCAGCAAATAAGTAAGCACAGCTAACACGGATCATCCATAAAAAAAAGGAGTTTACAAGACATTGGAACAGGAAAAACTATTTAATAAAGGGTTTATTTCAATCACACTCATCAACTTTGTTGTCTATCTCGTTTATTACTTATTAATCGTCATCATTGCGGTTATTGCACAAAGTGAATTACACGCAACACTAGGACAAGCAGGCTTAGCTTCCGGCATTTATATTATTGGTACTCTATTGGCCCGTCTGTTCATTGGTAAAAAATTAGAAGTGATGGGTAGAAAATCCGTACTAAGATATGGTGCTTTATTCTACTTAGCTACCACAGTGGCCTACCTCTATATGCCCATCATCCCAATGCTTTATCTGGTTCGTCTATTAAATGGGTTTGCATACGGGGCCTTATCAACGGCCACTAATGCCATTGTAACCGCCTATATTCCTAAATCACGTTATGGTGAAGGGATTAACTATTATGGTCTAAGTACAAGTCTGGCAGCAGCTATCGGACCACTAATCGGTTTGTTGCTTTTAAACCTGACTAACTTTAGATTTATCGTCATTTTCTCTATCGTTCTCGTTTTACTCACAACGATCGCTTGTTTTGCTTTCCCAGTGAAAAATATCGTACTTACAAAAGAAAATAGAGCAGCGATTAACAAATGGACGTTCGACAGCTTCATCGAGAAAAAAGTCATCTTCATCGCTTTCGTCGCATTCTTAATGGGTCTCTCATATTCAAGTGTCCTTGCTTTCCTTTCTTCTTACGTTAAAGTGATTCATTTGGTTGAGATTAGTTCCCTATTCTTCGTTGTTTATGCATTGGTCATCACAGTAACACGACCACTTTCTGGTAAAATATTCGACTCACTCGGTGAAAAATTTGTCATGTATCCTAGTTACCTATTCTTAACAGCTGGGTTAATTCTATTGAGTATCACTGATAGCAGCTGGATGTTGTTATTTTCAGGTGGGTTGATTGGTCTTGGTTACGGTACCTTCATGTCAAATGGTCAAGCCGTTGCCTTGAAACAAGTTGTCTCTAATCACCGTATTGGTGTTGCCCTTTCAACTTACTTTATCGGGTTAGACCTTGGTTTGGGTGTTGGCCCATTCGTTCTTGGTGAATTAAGAAGCTTCTTCTCTTTCCAAGAAGTTTACTTAATTGCAGCTGTGCTTCCGATCGTATGTCTTGTACTCTATATGATTTCACGTCGCAAAGGCAATAATGCGCCTGCCGCTATTAAATAAAGCTTTAGCTCTATTTCGATAAGATAAGCAGTTCGTCCGCTTATGATTTATCCTAAAAAAACTGATTAGCCAGATAGCTAATCAGTTTTTTTGTATCAATCACATTATTTCTGAGCCACACGTAACCGACAGATTGTATCATGAGGAAGTTAGCCCATTTTTTTTATATTAGATACCATTTCTTCAACTAGTCCTTTATAAACTGCTAGCACTTGCGGTGGATTTATCGCTAGCACGTCATTACCATACCCTAATAAATAATTGGCTAAAAATTGAATTTCCTGCGGATTGATTTTTCCTACCAAATAGGTGCTGCCCTCTTCCTCTTTGATCATGATATTGGGATACGCATTTGCTTTATAAAAGACGCGTCCACTTGCTTTAATACTGACCTTGAAATCCATTTGACGGTACTGCTGTTCTTGTCTTGATAACTGATCCAGTATATCTTGTCGAGACCTATTCGCTTGCTTTTGATCACACGGTAAGATGGCTACCATATAATCACACCGAAATGTCCTCATTGTCTCTTTATCTAAATCTAACCCAATGGTATACCAATGACCACCTCTAATGACTAGGCGAATCGGCTGAATATACCGGACTTCCGATATTTTTCTATTATAAGTGAAACTGATTGCTTGGTTATTTAAGATATATTCAAAAATAAGGTCTAGGTTATCAACAAAGTCTAGTTGTACGATGCCATTATACTGCACACAATCAAGTGAGGCTAAAATATCTGTTTGCTGATTTTCTGAGAATAAACTAATCAGTTTATGATTGATTTGTTGATAAGAATTGCCAAACGGTGATGATACAAGCGTTTTAATTAACTGTAGTGAAAAGAAAATAGCCATAATTTCTTTTTGATTAAAATACACATTAGGTAAGATCGGTTTTTGAAGCAGTGCATAACCACCAAACTTACCATTAGTTGAATAGATAGGGACACCTAGATTTTCCAAGTCTACTATATCTCTTAAGGCTGTGCTTTTAGAAATGCAAAATTGCTTCATTAAATCACTTAAATTAAAATGCGTCTTATTGCTTAAAAAAAATAATTCCTGATTAAGTCTCTCAGATTTTTTCATCAATACCTCTTAACGGTGTCATATATTGCTACCTTTAGGTGCTATACTTAAAGATAACAATAAAGAAAGGAAAAGACAAGAACTAATTACAAGCACTTAAAAAGAAAGGCAGTTAATTAAGATGAAAAACCTACTGATATGCTCCTATTTAGCAGGCATAGCACCACAATTTCACGATTTTATGGCTAATCGTGTTACGCAAGATAAGGAAATCCTCCTCATTCCTACGGCAGGTAATGTTGAAACTTACACAGCCTATCTTGAGGAAGGAAAAGCACTACTAGATAAGTCGGGCTATCGAATCACGACTTTAGATGTTGCAGTTGAGACGCAAGCACGTTGTCAGCAAGCTATAGGAGACGCCAAGGCAATTTGTATACTTGGTGGTAACACCTTCTACCTATTGCAAGAACTTAAAAAGAAACAACTTATCGAATCACTAAGAGATAAACTAATGACTGGCTGTCCTTATATTGGTGAATCAGCAGGTGGTATTATTCTAACAAAAGATATTGGCTATAGCCATATCATGGATGACCCAACTTTAGGACCCGATTTAACCGACACATCAAGTTTAGATGTCATCAATTTCTATCCATTACCACATTATATAGAAGCACCTTTTACTGATAGTGTTACGACAACTTTTCAAACCTATCACCAACAGCTTACGCTAGTCCCTATTAACAACCAGCAAGCAATACAAGTTAAACACACTGAGATTGCCGTTCACTAGGGATAGCGCTTATAAACGCAGATAAAAAAACTGGACGAACCAGTTTTTTATCTTAACCAAATACTGCTGAAATACCTGCATAAACAAGTATGATGACACCTAGTACAATCCTATATTTACCAAAGAAAGTAAAATCGTGTTTCTTGATATAATCCATCAAGAATTTAATCACCACTATCGAGACTAGAAAGGCAGTCAGACTAGCGATGAGCAAAATGCTAAACTGATAAAAACTAAAGCCTGATCCCGAAAACATAAACTTAACAATTTTCATCAAACTCGCACCAAACATGACGGGAATACCAAGAAAGAAAGTGAATTCTGCAGCAACGAAACGAGATGCACCTAGTATAATCGCACCTAAGATCGTCACACCAGATCGTGATGTACCAGGCATAAGCGATAAGACTTGAATCAGTCCGATATAAAAGGCGAACTGATAAGGCATACTATCGAGGTTAACTAGCTTATCTGGTCGTGTTTTCGCCCACTTCTCGATATAGATGAAGGCAACGCCGTAGATAATCAGCATGAAGGCAATCGGTACAAACTTATGAAAATGCGCATCCAACCATTTATCCAGTGGCAGGCCAATGACTGCAGCCGGGATACAAGCAATAATCACTTTCAGCCATAGTTGCCAGGTTAGCTGTGTCTCACGTGCAGTCTTGGTTTTGTCAAATGGGTTCAATTTTTTAAAGTAAATGACAACAACTGCTAGAATCGCACCCAGCTGAATCACCACATTAAACATGTTCATAAACTCAGTTGGTTGCTTGAGTTTGATAAACTCATCGGCCAGAATCAAGTGAGCTGTCGAACTGATTGGTAGCCATTCCGTTATACCTTCTATAATCCCTAAAATAATCGCTTTAATAAATTCCATGATATCCGCTTTCCTATTTAATTTTTCTAGCTTCTGTATACATTATAGCAAAACAGGTGCAAGTTATGCGCATAATTTATCAATTCCTTCAGATATACTCGCCTAGCCAAATGACAAGCAGATAGATATTGAAAATTCAGTCTATTTTTAGTACAATAGGGAAGATAATATATACACTTAGAAAGAGACTTATGAAAAAAATATTTTCGCTTATCTTTGCGACACTGCTCGTCCTAAGCCTAGCGCCAACTACTCCTGTAAAGGCAGCTAGTGACGATAAAGAGTTCCGTGTCGGTATGGAAGCAGGTTACCCGCCATTTAACTGGACGCAAAAAACAAATGCCGATGGTGCGGTTAAAATCGATGGTACCAATCAATATGCTAATGGCTACGATGTCCAAATCTCCAAAAAAATTGCAGATAAACTGGATAAAAAATTAGTCATCGTCAAGACAAAATGGGATGGCTTGCTACCAGCCCTAACCTCTGGCAAAATCGATGCGATCATCGCTGGGATGAGCCCGACTGCTGAACGTAAACAAGCCATCGATTTCTCACAAAACTATTACACCAGTCAACTGGTCGTCATGGTCAAAAAGGATGGTAAGTATGCCAATGCCAAGTCGATTGATGATTTTAAAGGGGCTAAAATCACGGGTCAACAAGGTGTCTTCCACTATGACCTAATTCCACAAATGACTGGTGCGACAAAAGAACCAGCCATGGGAGATTTCTCAGCCATGCGTGTCGCACTTGAGTCTGGCACGATAGATGGCTATGTCGGTGAACGTCCTGAAGGGATCACAGCAGTTTCTAAGAATCCTAAATTCAAGATGATTACGTTTGCTGATGGCAAGGGCTTCAAGACAAATCCAGATGATACACAAACTGCTGTTGGCCTAAAAAAAGGCGATAAAAATCTTGAAGACATCAATACAGTTTTAGCTGGCATGAGCCAAGCTGAGCAAACCAAAACGATGGATCAGATGGTCGCACTGCAAACGCAAACAACGAAAAAGGTCGGCTTTTGGGGTCAGGTAAAAGAGATCATCAAGAACAATGGTGGTGACTTTGTACAAGCTGCTGGGATGACTCTCTTCATCTCGATCATCGGGACATTTATCGGGACATTTATCGGCCTCATGATCGGTGTCTTCCGGACATCAAAGAAATCTGCTAATCTTGCTATGTCACTACTGCAAACTGTGGTAGGCTGGTTGATTAACATCTATGTTGAGATATTCCGTGGCACACCGATGATCGTTCAGGCCATGGTCATCTACTATGGGTCTGCACAGTTTCTAGATATTTCTTTAGATAAAACACTTGCTGCCCTGCTTATCGTCTCGATCAATACGGGTGCCTACATGAGTGAGATTGTTCGTGGTGGTATCTTTGCTGTTGATAAAGGACAGTTTGAAGCGGCCAGTGCACTTGGTATGAGCCATGGCCAAACCATGCGAAAGATTGTCTTACCTCAGGTTATCCGAAATATCCTCCCTGCAACTGGTAACGAATTTGTAATCAACATCAAGGATACATCAGTCTTAAATGTCATCTCGATTACAGAGCTTTTCTTCCAAGGGAATACTGTTGCCCAACAAAACTATCAATATTTCCAAACCTTTACAATCATCGCAGCGATTTACTTCGTCTTAACATTTACTGTGACACGTATCCTGAGATTAGTAGAGAAAAAATTAGATTCTGAAAATTACACTACTGGGGCTAATCAAATGCAATTGCCTTTAGAGAAAAAAGTTGTAGAAATAGGGGGTGAAAAATGAGCGAAGTAATTCTAGAGATTAAAAATCTAAAAAAATCTTTTGGTCAAAATGAAGTCCTTAAAGATATCCATATGACCGTTACATCTGGTGAAGTCATTTCAATCATCGGCAGCTCTGGTAGCGGTAAATCAACACTGCTACGTTCTATCAACTTACTAGAGACGCCAACATCTGGCGAAATTCTCTATAAAGGCGAAAACGTCCTCACAAAAGGCTATGACCTGAACAAGTACCGCACCCATCTAGGGATGGTATTTCAGTCATTCAATCTGTTTAATAACTTGAATGTATTAGAAAACGTTATCGTCGCCCAAACGACTGTCTTAAAACGTAGTCGGGATTTAGCGACTACGACAGCCTTAGACAACCTAAAGGCTGTTGGCATGGATAGTTTTATCAATGCCAAACCAGGTCAGTTATCTGGTGGTCAAAAGCAACGTGTTGCCATCGCGCGTGCTTTATCGATGAACCCTGATCTTTTATTGTTTGATGAACCAACCAGTGCGCTTGACCCTGAGATGGTTGGCGAAGTCCTTAAAACAATGAAAGAACTTGCAGATAGCGGGCTCACCATGGTTATCGTAACACATGAGATGGACTTTGCTCGTGAAGTATCCGATCGTGTTATCTTTATGGACCAGGGTGTTGTTGCCGAATCTGGTACACCCGATCAAATTTTTGTTCATCCAAAAGAAGCTAGAACTAAAGCATTCTTGACGCGTTTCTTAAAAGATTAGCACAGTCATTCTAAATTATTTTTTTAAAAAAGATAAGATACTTAGTCACCTGTATCTTATCTTTTTTATATTTTTCTTATCTTTAAAGCCTGCAATAAACGCTTTAAATAACGTAACGCCTGGCATTTTATCCTTGACTGGCCAAACTAAATATTAAAAAATAAAAATAATTTCATTTTAAGTGTTGACATTTATATGCCATCTCAGTATAATGATATTGTACAACAAATTAATATACTAAAGGAGATAGAAAAATTCATGGAACTTAAAACACTTTTAAAGAGTACACTGGTCTTGACAAGCATTGTAACGACTGGGGTGGTATTCGCAACTACTACTATTGCCAATGCTGATGATGACAAATATAGTAGTGCGATACAAGCTAAAACACAATCTGATCTTACTTTTATAAAATCAGATACGCCAACACCACCGCTACCACCTGGACCACAACCTAATCCAGCGCCAAATCCAACGCCAAATCCAAATCGTGGAGAATTACTACTGTCTTATGCGCCTAATTTAAAATTCGGTACCCAAGTCAAAACAGATACAACTTTTTTTGCAAAAGCAGACATAGATAGTAACGGCATTGAATTCTTACCCTTTATCGGAGTACAAGATAATAGAGGGTCTGAACGAAAAGGATGGAAACTAACTGCTAAGCTAGATAGTCCCTTCCAGTCAACAAAAGATAGTAAAAAACAGCTTGCTGGTGCTGTCGTTACCTTCTCTAATTTATTTTTTGATGATGAAGCAGGGGCACCTAAAGCCGTTTCAGATGATGTAATCTTATCCTCTGATGCTAAAGACCTTGCGACTGCCGATACGACAACTGGTGTTGGAACGTGGAGTCTTGGTTTAGGTAGTAAATTAGAAGAAGGAGTCGTTGATTACACTGTAGACAAAGATGGGAAAACAACACCTGTCAAAGGCAAAGTCACACAAGGTGTAACCTTATCTATTCCGAGTACTTCTGTCAAAGATTCTGATACGTACACAACGACTATCACTTATGACTTGATCTCAGATCCAACAGCCTAGTCTATCTAGTTTAACATTAAAATCAAAAGGAGAGAGTTAGTATTGATATACATCATTTGAATGTACAAGCTAATTCTTTTTTCTAAGGAGGAGAAGTATTGAGACATAGACTCTATCTACTGATAGCTATTTTTGTTATCGTAATAAATGCAGCATCTGTATCAGCAGATACTAACAAAAGCTTTTCAGTAACACCACTTGACCCCGAGACAAAACAAACACAACCTAGCTATTACAATCTAAAAGTAGCACCTAATGATCAGAAAGTACTCCCCATTCGTATCTATAATGGCGCAGAACAAGCAATCAAAGTAAAAATCAACATTAATAACGGTGCAACAAATAATAATGGCATTACTGACTATTCTGGCGCCGGAAAAAAGAACGCCACTTTAAAAGTAGGGTTTTCCGATATTGCAACCGTAGACAATGAAGAAGTGACGATTCCAGCAAAAAGTGCTGTTGATGTCCCTGTAACAGTTATCATGCCTGAAACAAAATACGATGGCCAGATTTTAGGTGGGATACGTATCACATCTGCTGAAGAAAAAGAAAAGCCAAAAGCAAGTGGTATAGCCAGTAACATCGCCTATACTGTGGGTGTTGTATTGAGTGAAACAGAAACCAAAGTAACGCCGGACATATCACTTTTAGGCGTTAAAACAGAGCAACGCAATTCACAAAATTATATCAGTGCAACACTTCAAAATGGGGCACCAGTCATCATCAAGAAGTTAGAAGCAAAAGCATCTGTAACGAAAAAAGGCTCAAAAAAAGTGTTATATGAAGCAGAAAATTCTAGTATGAGAATGGCGCCTAATTCCCAATTTAACTATGGTATTAATTTAGTCAACACTGCTTTTAAATCTGGTAAGTATACCATGACTGTAACCGGTAAAGCTGATGGTAAGGCATTTTCTTTCACTAAAAACTTTACAATAAAATCCAAAGAAGCAAAAGAGTTTAATAAAAATTCAGTCTATGTAACAGATAAACCCACAAATAATACTTACTTATTCATCATCATCGCTACTTTAGTCTTAATTATCATTGCTTCTATCATCTGGTACATCAAAAAGAATAAGAAACCGACTAGTATCTAAAGAGGGCAAAAAAAGACATGAAAACGATAAAACTAACCTTGACCTCCATCTTGATAGGGATGATATGTTTAGGCGCTATCTCTAAAGTTTATGGGGACACGATGCCACCCGTTAAAACAGATGTCGGCATTACATTTATCGACGGGCCATCTACAGCTGTTGCGTCTTCTAGTGATCGTCTATTGCCACTCGGAGAACAGATGATACCGACTGTCCTCTGTGCCGGACTGATACTACTGGTTTTAGGCGCACTGATTGTCTATATCAGGAAAAAAGGGATTTTAAAACATGAAACAAAATAAATTATTTACCTTGTTTTCCCTGACACTTTTGTCAATAGGGACACCATTAACAAGCATGGCACAGGCAGTAACAATTGATCAAGATACCACTACTATCACAGCTGCGCCAATCGATAATACAAACAGTGCTAAAGAAATAGAAGTTAAGCCTTCTATTAGTGATGCACAGAAGATGGCTGAAAAAGACACCACACCTCCAACTACTGAGGAGCCTAAGGCAGATACAAAAGAAATCGATCCTGTACCTACTGAAACGCCAGCCACGTTCACCAGAAATGAGCCCGCGAGCGCAAACTCAGAAACTAATTTACCTTGGGGAACTGCACCTTGGACATTTGATACTGAATCTGGCATCTTGACGATCAACTCGGGAGAGCTGGGTGAATACAAGACTTCCCCATGGCGTCGAGAAACTGATAACATCGACGGGAATCAGATCAAAAAGATTATCTTTACTGGTCCTACGACGGCACCGGAATATTCAGGATCTCTATTTGCTAACCTAACAAACTTGACAGAAATCGTTAACTTGCCTAACTTAGATACTTCAAAAGCCACAAATATGGACCGGATGTTCCTTGGCTGTCAGTCTCTTAAAGCATTAGATCTATCTAACTTTAATACGTCAAATGTAACGAGTACTGAATGGATGTTCCAAGACTGTGCTTCGCTTACAGAACTAAATCTTGAGACTTTTGACACCTCAAAGGTTACAAAAATATGGATGATGTTTCGTGGATGTGCGAGCCTGACAAGTATAGATTTGTCTAAGTTTAATACCAAAAACGTTGGCACGATGGGCATGCTATTTTATGGCTGCTCAAGTCTGACAAGCATCAACCTGTCAAGCTTTGATACCTCAAGTGCGACACATATGGGGGGGATGTTCCAAGGTTGTACGTCCCTTAAAAGCCTTGATTTGTCTAGCTTTAATATAAATGATAAAGTGACAACGACGATGATGCAGATGTTTCGTGACGTCCCGCTTTCTAGTTTAACACTAGGTGATGACTTTAAATTCATAGGAGTCGATGCTGGTCTAACTGCTCCTGGTGCACTAAACTCTGGCGATCAGTTAACTGGAAAATGGATTAGAAAAGACGGGAACTCTAAAGCCTATGACTCTGACGACTTTATAAAAAAATATGACAAGGAGTTAAAAGCAGGTACCTACGTGGCTGAACTGAAGAATGATACAGCTATCTTAGAAACCGATATCTCGTTTAGTACTGATTCAGGGAAAACAGTTGCGACTAATGCTGTGATTGGTGACCAACTACAAGGGGAGATCACAGTAAAGCATACTGCTGAATCACCGACTGGCTCGACGGCAGTCGCCGTTAAACTAACAAATATCAAACTTTTGACAGATGTCTGGGCATTATCCCCTACTGTAACAATCACAACGTTTGATCAAGATGGTAAGCAAACAGCTACTGAAGTGCAACCTATTTCAAATAATGAAGTTAGCCTTCCCAGCTTGCCTAATGACTCATATTTAAAGATTAGGTTGACTGGGACTGTCTGGGAAACTGCAGATGTATCGCCTAGTGACAACTGTCACTATACGCTCTATCATAAAAATAAATCAGGTGCTCAAAAAGTTGATAAATCAGATAATTTCGTCATTAATAGCGGTGCACTAAACTTTAAATCAGTACCTAATATTTCCTTTAAGGATAGTTTCTTACCGACCGAATTCGACCAGATAATTGATCGGAAAGATGATGATTATACGATCACAGTAGCAGACTATCGTAGTACTAAGCTACCATCTGATGGGACGATAACAAAGCCTGATCGTGTTAACTGGGATATCACTGCCACAGCTAGTCCATTTAAAGATGCTGCTGATAAAACGATTAAGCTATCCACTATGGCAATCAGTTTTACAAATAAAATAGGGGAAGAAAAGGAACTCAGTTCTGCTGCTATACTAATTGCGTCTCACGATGTGACAGGGGAAACTGCTAAAGATAATCATCTTACTCAGTTATCCTGGGCTAAAGAGATTGGCTTTAAAGCAGTTGTCCATAATAGAAGTGGATTAGATACAACAAAATATACCGCTAATGTGGACTTTGATCTACGAACAGCACCCTAAATCGTCACTACCCATTTTCTTAGCTAAATAGTTTCAACTTGTAGTACGTCAAATCACAAGCCAGTCGCACTGTTTATCAGGCCACTGGCTTTTTGCTGTTCTGTGTAAATGGTCCTGTCAACTCTGATACGATAAATAATAAAGTGACTTAAATCACTAGCATCTAGATATTTTTTAAAAAACGTTTTCATTTTATTGTTGACATTTAAATAACACATAGGTATAACAACATTATACAACCAATTTAATTTATCGAAGGAGATAAAAACTTTATGGAACTTAAAACGTTATTGAAGCGCACAACCATCTTGGCAAGTGTTGTAACGACTGGGGTTATTTTAACAAATACGACAGTCAGCCATGCTGATGGTCCCACGTATAATGGTGCGACGCAGGCTAAAACACAATCTGACTTGACCTTTATAAAATCAGATACCCCGACACCGCCGAGACCGCCTGGACCACAACCTAATCCAGCGCCAAATCCGACACCAAATCCAAACAAGGGAGAATTGATGCTATCTTACGCCTCTGATTTGAACTTTGGTACCCAGATAAAATCAGATACGACGTTCTTTGCTAAAGCCGACATAGATAGTAATGGCGTTAAATTCTTACCATTTATCACAGTAGAAGATTATCGAGGAACTGAACGAAAAGGATGGAAATTAACTGCTAAGCAAGATAGTCCTTTCAAATCAGTAAAAGATAACAAAAAATAACTAGCTGGTGCTACCATCACTTTCTCAAATTTATTTTATGACGATGAGGCAGGGGCACCTAATGCTGCATCTGGTGATATTACCTTGACAACACAAGCGGTAGATCTCGCGACTGCTAATACGACAACTGGTGTTGGGCCGTGGAGTCTTGGCTTAGGTCGGAAATTAGAAGAGGGAGTCGTCGATTATAAGGTAGACAAAGCTGGTAAATCGACACCTGTCAAGGGCCAAGTAACAAAAGGGGTAAAACTATCTATACCAAGCACTTCTGTAAAAAACACTGATAAGTATACGACTACGATCACTTATGAACTAGTCGCAGATCCAACAGCCTAGTCAATCTAGTTAATCATTAAATTTAAAGGGGAGTTAGACTTGAGATACAGCATGTGCATGTACAAGCTAATTCTCTTTTTCTAAGAATGAAAAGCACTGGGATAAAGAGGCTAGCTTTATGCTTAAGCAATTAATAGAAAAAAAGAGTAAAAAAACTCGCTCTATGTGGCAGTCAGTTTGAATATCACTTCTGCTTGCATCTAAAACGGGACGTGAATATTAATTCTGCTTATTGCTATACTATGGTATGTCACCCATATCAAAAAAATAAAGCACCAACTACATAAAGAGGGCAACAAAAGATATGAAAACGATAAAATTAACCTTGACCTCCATCTTGATAGGCATGACAGTTTTAGGTACTACCTCAAAAGTTTCTGGTGATACTAAACCCCAAGTCAAAACAGATGCCGGAATTACATTTATTGAAGGTCCTACAGCTGTAGAACCTTCAATAAATCGTCTGTTGCCACTTGGGGAACAGACAATACCGAGTCTGATCTGTGCCGGGATGATACTACTAGTTTTAGTCGTATTGATCAACTATATCAGAAAAAAAAAGGAGGTGAAACATGAGACTAAATAAATTATTTGCCTTGTTTTCCCTGACACTTTTGTCAATAGGGACACCAATAATGCGTGCGACCCAGGCAGTTGCCATGAACCAGAACACTCCCCCTATTTCAGCTGCATCAGACAGTGGTATAAAGAAAACTAAAAAGCAAGAAGCTGGACCAGAAGCTGCTAGTGAACAAAAGACTGCTCAACAAAAAAAGGAGACCGCAACTACTGATAAACAAACAGATGAAACCACCCCCTCATCCGTTAAACAAAAACAGACACCAGAAGGTAAGACTGCATCCCTAAAAGATGCCACCCTTACTTGGAGAGAGGCCTCATGGACATTTAATGCTGATTCAGGTACTTTGCGTATTGGACCAGGACAGCTCGGTGAGGCTGCTAACTCACCATGGAATCGGAAAGACGATAAGGCTATCAGTAATGATAAAATAAAAAAAATCATCTTCACTGGAGAAAACAAAGCACCTAAAGATAGTACCGACTTATTTGCTGAGCTAAAATCACTGACAGAAATTGTTGGTCTAGAAAAATTAGATACGTCAAATGTTAAGGCAATGGAAAATATGTTTAAATCTTGTCTGGCACTCACAAGCTTAGATTTATCAAATTTTAATACTAGAAGTGTAACAAACATGGAAAATACGTTTTTCGTGGTGCCACTCTCTAGTTTAACACTAGGAGAAAATTTTAGATTTTTCGGTGGCAGCAGTTGTGCCCTATCGATACCCTATACCCTACCGGATGGTGCGACTTTAACGCGTAAATGGAAGAGACAAGGTGATAATACTAATGCCACTTATTTATCTAAATATCTTGTAAATAACTATGAGTATGGTACAGGAGAGCTAAAAGCTGGAACCTACATCACTGAAGTTTATGCTGGTGAGTCTACTTTAGAGACGACTTTCTCATTTAGTACCGATTCCGGTAAGACTGCTGCAACTGAAGCCATGATTGGCGATCAACTGCAGGGTAAACTCACAGTCAAACATACTGCTGCATCACAGGTAGATTCGACTGCAATCACGACTAGATTATCAACTAGCAACCTCTTAACAGATGCCTGGGTATTACTTCCTACAGTTACAATCACGACTTTTAATAACAAAGAAATACAAATAGCGACTGAAGAGCAAACAATTAGAAACAATGAAATTAGTTTACCAAGATTACCCTTTGGGTCATATTTTGAGATTACCTTTAAAGGGACTGCTTGGGAAAAAACTTATACATCACCTAGCGGCAATTATCACTATAGCCTCTTTTATCAGAATGAATCCGGTGAACAAACAGTTGAAAAATCGGATAATTTTATAATTAATAGTGGTACTTTTGGCTTTAAACCGATACCCAATATCGCCTTTAAGGACAGCCCCTTATCTATAGCTACAAACCAGATAATTGATCGAAAAGATGATAATTATACGATTACAGTCGAAGACTATCGTGGCGTTCGTTTACCTGACGGCTCAACGAATAAGCCTGATCGTGTTGACTGGGAGATCACAGCAACCGCCAGCCCATTTAAAGATACTACTGGTAAAGAGATTAGGCTATCCACTGTGGCAATCAGTTTCACAAAGGCTGCCGGACAAACAACCGAACTAAGTTCAATTGCAACGCTAATCGCGGCTCACGATGTATCAGGTGAGACTGCCAAGGACAATCATCTCACCAAGTTATCATGGGGTAAAAGTGATGGATTCAAAGCGATCGTTCATAATAAAAGTGGCTTAGAAGCAACAACATATACTGCAGATGTAGAATTCAATCTACGAACAGCACCTTAAGTCCATCTCGAATAACTCTTTTAGGCAGAAAACGACAAGTCATCATGATACAACATATAAAACCATACTGGGTTAATAGTGATATGTACCCCAGAATGGTTTTTTTGTATTACCTGACAATCAAGTATTATACTTTAAATTTTGAATAGTTACGAATTTAAAGCAATGTATATAGTTAATAAACACCGTTTTAACCAGCAAAAAAGCAAGTACCGAAGTACTTGCTTTTAGCCACGCCGTCAGTCCTCTTCCATGATTAGTGGCCACTAATCGATGGGGATTGGCTAACGACTTGGATAGTTGATGGTGGTATACGCATCAAATATCTAGGAGGCGTTGCCTCAATTGCGTGCTTTAGTTTCAGCTACATAAGTACCCGATTTCAAGTCTCCAGTACCATATTTTTCGGTAAAGTCGTTAGTATTATAGGCCTTAGAATTCCCATCTTGTCTAATCCAGCTTCCAGTTAAGTCATCTCCTGGAGTTAGTGCAGTTGGTTTAGGAAGCTTAAAGTCACTGCCGAAAAATTTAAAGTTATCACCTAATGTTAAGCTAGAAAGTGATGTATTTTTAAACATACTCATCATTGTTGTGACGTTTGAGGTATCAAAACCAGAAATATCTAATTTTTTAAGCTTCTGACATTCCTGAAATGCACCGCCCATATGTGTTATTTTTTGAGTATTGAAGTTTGATAGATCTAAAGTCGTGAGATTTCTACAGTAAAAGAACATGTCAACGATTAACTCTACATTTGAGGTATTAAAGTTTGACAAGTCTAATTTTGTTAGTGCATAACAATCATAGAACATCTCAGACATATCGGTTACATCTGACGTATCAAGATTTGTTAACCCTTCAATTTCAGTTAACTTAGTTAACTTTTTGAATAATCCATTTGATTTTTTAGGTGCTTTAGTTTCACCTGTAAAGATGATTTTCTTAATTAGCTTTTTATCAATCGCTTTAGCACCTTTTTGATTCCATGGTGTGTAGCTAGCAGTCGATAATGTACCTGGTCCAACCATTAAGACACCTGAATCAGCATTAAATGAACAAGCAGCATCGCCCCATTTAAGTACCTCCGTTTCTGCTACATAAGTACCCGGTTTTAGTTCCTTGCCATATTTGTCCATGAAGTCATTCGGACTATAACCATTAGAGTTACCATCTTGTCTAATCCAGTTACCGGTTAAGTTATCCCCTTCATTTAGTTTACCAGGTGCAGATAGCTCAGCATCATTACCTAAATTCTTAAATTTATCGCCCAGGGTTAAACTAGAAAGTGTTGTACCACTAAATATGTTTTGCATCGTGGTTACCTTTGATGTATCAAAACTTGACAGATCTAAACTCTTAAGAGATGAACACCCGCTAAACATCCCCCCCATATTTGTTAGGTTAGATGTGTCAAATTTTGACAGGTTTAAGTTAGTTAAACTTATAGCCCCTGAAAACATAGCAACTGTTGTTTTAACTTTCGAGGTGTCAAGTTGAGATAGATCTAAACTTGTTAGGGCACTACTTCCTGCAAACATGCCAGACATATCGGTCACGCTTGAGGTATCAAACTTCCCTAAGCCAACAATTTCTGTCAGTGATTTAAGATTAGCAAATAAGTTTTTTATATTATTCGGTACTTGAATCGCACCTGTAAAGATGATTTTTTTAATTAGCTTCTTATCAATTGCTTTATCATCTTTTCGATTCCAAGGTGAGTTGGCTGTATTCTCCAGTCTACCTGATTCGACCTTCAAGGTACCTGAATCAGCATCAAAACTCCAAGGTGCATCTCCCCAGAGACGATCCTCTTTAATTTCGGCGACATAGGTGCCAGCTGTCATATTATTTTTACCGTATTCTCTCATAAATCCGGCCGGGCTATGAGCAAATGAGTTACGATTCTTTTTAATCCATTTCCCAGTTAATTGATCTCCTGGAGTCAACGCAGTAGGTACAGGGAGTTGAGAATCGCTACCGATAAATCTAAATTTATTGCTTAATTTCAAACTAGACAGCGGGGTACTATCAAACATATCCTTCATCGTTGTGACCTTTGATGTGTCAAACCCTGAAAGATCTAAGCTTTTAAGTGACCTACATGCTAGAAATACAGCTCTCATATCTGTTATAGTCTTAGTATTAAATTTCGATAGGTCTAATGATGTAAGACTCTTACAGAAAAAGAACATATAGCTGATAGTATTTACCTTTGTGGTATTAAAGTTTGATAAATCAAGTTTTGTTAATGCGTAACAATCATAGAACATCTTCGACATATCGGTTACTTCCGATGTATCAAGATTTGTCAACCCATCAATTTCAGTTAAGTTGTTTAAGTCCTCAAATAAACTCCTAGAATTTTTAGGTGATTTGGTTGCACCTGTAAAAATAATCTTCTTAATTTGTTTTTTATCTATTTTTTTATCATCATTACGATTCCATGGGGAATCCTTAGCTTCATCAAGCTGTCCAGATGCAATCGTTAAGACGCCCGAATCCTTATCGAAAGCCCAGTTTGCGTCTCCCCAAACGAGTGGTTTGGTTTCTGCGACATAGGTCCCTGCTTTTAAGTCGTTTGTGCCATAGTTAGCGATAAAGTCATCTGGCTTATAAGAAACAGCAGTATTATCTTTGTTAGTCCAGTTGCCACTCACATACTTGCCTTCACGTAGTGCGTCTGATGGGTAGGCTAGTGTTAGCTCAGAGTCTGTTCCGAGAAAATGAAACTTATCACCCAAAGTTAAGCTAGTGAGTGTTGTGTTATTAAACATACCTCGCATCGTTGTCACTTCTGAGGTGTCAAAGCTTGACAAGTCTAACGTTTTAAGGGATGAACAGTTTTTAAACATGCCCCCCAAATTGGTTAGACTAGATGTATCAAATTTTGATAGGTTTAAACTAGTTAAACTTGTACACCCTTCAAACATATCAACTGTTGACCAGACTTTTGAGGTATTGAGTTTAGACAAATCTAAAGTCGTTAGTGCAATATCTCCCAGAAACATGCGGGACATTTCTATTACTTCTGACGTATCAAAGCCCTCTAAACCAACAATTTGATTCAGTGAGCTAAGATTAGCAAATAAGTCTGAGGAGTACCTAGGTGCTTGCGTCTCACCTACAAAGATAATTTTTTTAATACCATCGGCTTTTATAGCCTTACCGTCAGTCCGTCTCCATGGGGAATTATTAGCCTCATTAAGCTGTCCTGATCCGATCGCTAAAATACCTGAATCTTTGTCAAAAGCCCAAGGGGCATCTCCCCAAGTAACCGTTTCAGCTTTGACTGCTTCAGAAAGTGCTTGAGGAATCGATGAGGGGATTGCATAAATCACTTGCTCATCAGTAGTTGATACCACTGTTTCTTGTTTATCTACCTTTTGACTGTCAGTAACTGGTGACTCAGGGTTTTGATTGTCCGTCTTCTGCCCTTCGGTAATTTCTGAATTCGTTTCTTTTTTATTAACAATTTTTGTATCATTGTTTGATGCAGCCGTGATAGCGGGGGCATCCTTAATAACAGTGCCTGCCTGTACGATACTCGTTAATGGTGTTCCTGTTGACAAAAGTGTCAGAGAAAACAAGGTAAATAATTTATTTTGCTTCATGTGTTCATCTCCCTTTTCTAGTACAAGCAATCAGTGTCCCTAATCTTGATTAATGGCACCTGCCTGTACAATAAGTGTTAGCGGTCTTTCTATTGACAAAAGTATCAGAAAAAATAAGATGAATCAGTTATTTTACTTCTTAGTTTAAACTCCCTTTTTTCCTGATACAGGCAATCAGTGCTCCCCTCCTTCGTTTTATTAAATATTGGTACAATGTAATTATACCGATGTGTTATTTAAAAGTCAACAATTAAATGAAATTATTTTTTTATTTAATATTTAAAACCTATTATTTTAATTTAAACTAAACTGTTTCTTATTTAAAGATAAAAAAATAAGATACAGGTAGTCATGTATCTTATTTTTAGGCTATATCAGAGTTTTGTCAATTTTGTAGTGGAAATTCACTAAAATGAGTGAAATTGATGTATAAAAAGTTATCTTCAGATAGCTGTATTGTTAATAAGTATCATGACGTATGCCATCATTTAGAGGATTTAATTTCAGCGATATATGTGCCAAATTTCAGGTCGCCTTTACCATAATTGGCAGTAAAATCTTTAGGACTATAGGCTTTAGAGTTGCCATCTTGTCTAACCCAATTTCCAGTTAAGTCATCCCCTTCATTTAGTGCACTGGGAGCAGGTAGGTCAAGATCTTCACCTCTAAATTTAGAATTATCTCCTAGTGTTAAACTGGAGAGACTTGTATCGCTAAACATGCCTTGCATCGTGGTTACATTTGACGTGTTAAAACTCGATAAGTCTAAACTTTTAAGCGATGAACATCCTTTAAACATGCGCCCCATATTAGTTAGGCTTGATGTATTCATCCCTAACAAATTTAAGTTCGTTAACGCTTTACATTGGTTGAACATATCAACTGTTGAGTTTACTTTTGAGACATTCAGTTTAGATAGGTCTAAACTAGTTAGCGAAATACATAACTCAAACATGGCTGACATCTCTGTTACATCTGAGGTATCAAGCTTCTCTAAGCCCACAATTTCTGTCAGTGATTTTAGATTGCGAAATAAAGCTCTGCAGTCATCAGGGGCCTTAGTCGTACCTGTAAAGATAATCTTTTTGATCTGATTTCCATCTATTTTTTTATCGTCAGTCCGATTCCAGGGAGCGCTCTTATATGTGTCAAGCTGTCCTGCGCCAATTGTCAATATACCTGAATCGCTAGCAAATGTCCAAGGGGCATCTCCCCATTCGGCATGCTCGATTTCAGTAATATACGTACCAGATTTCAGGTCGCCTTTACCATAATTAGCTGTAAAGTCTGTCGTATTATAGGCTTTAGAGTTACTATCTTGTCTAATCCAGTTACCAGTTAGTGGCGTCCCATCAGGCAGCGTATCGGGGATAGATAACCCACTGTCTGTCCCGATAAACTTAAATTTGTCTCCCAGTGTTAAGCTAGATAATGGCACATTTTCAAACATATTAGTCATTGTTTTGACTTGCTTAGTCTCGAATGTTGATAGGTCTAAACTTGTGAGTGCCAGACAATTTTCAAACATGCCAGACATCGTCCTCGCATTTGATGTATCAAGCTTCTCTAGTCCAACGATTTCTGTTAAGGCGCTTAAGTTATTAAATAATGATGCACTATTTGCTGGTGCTTTAACAGCTCCTGTAAATACAATCTTCTTGATTTTATTGGCATTTATACCACGCCCATCTTGACGTTCCCATGGTGACATCTTAGCATTTTCATCTAGTGTCCCCGACTTAACTGTTAGTGTACCTGTGCTGTCATCAAATGACCACGCGGCATCTCCCCAACTAAGTGGTAACGTCTCAGCTACATAGGTTCCCGGTGTTAAGCTACTAATTTTGCCATAGCCTTTGAAGAAGTCTAAAGGACTAAAGGCATTTTGGGGTTCACCTTGTTTCATCACCTTTCCGGTTTCATATCTCCCTTCATTTTGTGCATCTGGTGCAAATAAGGCTAACTTACAATCTGTACCCCTAAATTTAGACTTATCACCTAATGTTATGCTAGTAAGTCTTGTATCGCTAAACATGCCTTGCATCGTGGTTACGTTTAATGTATTAAAACTTGAAAAGTCTAAACTTTTAAGCGATGTACACCCTTTAAACATGCGTCCCATATTAGTTAGGCTTGATGTATTCAGCTCTAACAAATTTAGGGACGTTAACGCTTTACATTGGTTGAACATATCAACTGTTGAGTTTACTTTTGAGACATTCAGTTTAGATAGGTCTAAACTAGTTAGCGAAATACATAACTCAAACATGGCTGACATCTCTGTTACATCTGAGGTATCAAGCTTCTCTAAGCCCACAATTTCTGTCAGTGATTTTAGATTACGAAATAAAGCTCTGCAGTCATCAGGTGCCTTAGTGGTACCCGTGAAGATAATCTTTTTGATCTGATTTCCGTCAATTTTTTTATCGTCAGTCCGATTCCATGGAGAGGTCTTATACGTACCAAGCTGTCCGGATGCAATCGTTACAATCCCAGAATCTGCATCAAATGTCCATGGTGTATTCCCCCAGGTATCAGTAACTGATGATTTAGCTTCGATTTTTGTCGAGCTTTTTGTATCCTTATTTGATACAGCTTTGATAACTGAACTATCTTGTTTAATGATATCTGCTTGGACAATACTCGTTAATGGTGCCCCTGACAAAAGTGTCAGAGAAAACAAGGTAAATAATTTATTTTGTTTCATGTGCTAATCTCCTTTTTTTATGGTACAGACAATCGTTACAGCTATTTTTAGTTAACGGCAACAGTCTGCACAGTACGTGTTAGTGATGTTCCTATCAAGTATAAACTCAAGGTTGGTATTATGACTTTCATACCGGTCTTTGGCACCTTTACTTGGTTAAAAACGTTTTATTTTTTTGATATAACCGATGATAAAAAATTTGACAATAAATAATAAAGTTAAAATAATTGCGATTCAGTAAGTATTACTTGTGAATTTATTCTGCTACAGAGACTTAATTTCTATTAAATACTTTTTGCTTCATTTGTATTAACTTTAAATTTTTTTTGAATAAAATACCTTATCATTATCATCACCAGTTACAGTCCTGATATACCTGACAAATTCTAAAAAGCTGTTGGCTAAATTAATAAAATAATTAAAATTTAAAATTAGCCACTGCTACTACCGTTGTTAGCCTAAAAAAAATGCAATATCTGCTTTATAAGAGTAAAATTAGATTATGTTTGCAAATGTACGGCATCATTGTATGTGACATCAGTATTGACTTAAAAGAAATTTCCACGATCATCACCAGACTTGTCAAGACGATTTTGCATTTGAGCAACACGTCAATAATCATGTAACTATCTTCCTCCTTCTATTTATTAATTTGTGGCACAATATCATTATACTGATGTAGTAGAGCAATGTCAATACTTATATGATATTATTTTTATTTTTAATATTTAGCCTTCTTTATGTGGAAATTAAATGTATATTATTTGCATTATATTTTAAAAAACGAAAAAAAGATAAGATACAGGGAATTGAGTATCTTATCTTTTTATATTAAATCAGCTTATCGCTCATGTTCTTTAACTAACTCTAATTACAGGTTCCTATCTTGTTCTGCCAGGTAAGCTTTGGCTGCTGCATTCACTGCTTTCAGATCAACCCCTTGCTGCTTGGCGGCAAATACACAACCACAATAACACTGACGGTAGATATCATATTCACCACACATATCTACCGACCGACGGTAGCCATTATTTTTCTTGAAATCACTAGGGAGATAATTCACAGCATAGATTTTTTGCATATCCAAGCCAACTTCATTAATCACTTGGCTATTTTTATGAGGCGAAACAGTCAGGGCACTGCCAAAGTAGTCAAAACCGAGCGCTTGCGCTTTTTCAGCAACGACGTCCAGACGCATTTGAAAACAAGCTGTACAGCGTTTCCCACCCTCAAGTTCAGATTCAAGTCCCTTAGCCATGACCATCTGGTTAAAAACAGCTGGTTCATAGGGACTCGACATAAAGCCGACCTTTGCGCCCGTTCTTTGATTAAAGGTCTCAACAAAGTCTTTTTGGACTTGCTCTCTTCGGCTATACTCACTTGCTGGATGGATATTAGAGTTAGCAAATAAAATCGTCACATCTGCATAGCTGGATAAGTACTCTAGACTATACGTACTACAAGGGGCACAACAACTATGTAGTAAGATGCTTGGTCGAACCTGGTGTAATTGCCAGTCTGCCATCACTTCTTGTAATACCTTATCATAGTTGACTTTCTGACCAGCTTTATATGTATTTAAAATTTCTGTCGAATCTTTCATCATCGGTCCCTTTTATATGCCCTATTCTATGCCTGCCAAATCACTTAGCCACTCACGTGTAAAAACAAGCTTCCCCACATCAGTTTCTAATCCGCTATAATTTCAACGACATCACCAAATAAAGCTTGTGCTTGGTCAATGATTGGGTTGTCTGATTCTTTTTTTGTCACATCTTGTTCCTGATCCGTATCCGAAGGGGCATCCGAATCAGTCTTTTTCGTCTTTTGCATTGCCGCATATTCAGTTCGGATTGCTAGCCAATCATCACTCGTTAAGGCGATGATTTCAGGGGCAAACCCGACAATATTTGACATATAATTGCCAAATTGCACTTTTAGTTCTTCATTTTGAACTGCTTTTTGGGCAATAAACTCACTTTCAAAGGTCACAACAACAAATTCTCTTGAGGCGGCAACTGCTGAGGTACTTTGCAACATAGACTTGCCAAATCCACTATCAAAGGAGTTAATGACCTCTTCCCATGCACCCTGAATCGCTGTTCTAGCCTCATTTGTTGCTTGAGATAATGCCTTAAAGACGAAGTCTTTACTGAAGTAGCTGGCACTAGATTTTGCTGTGACTTTCTTTTCAGTCACAGCTTGTACTGGCGTAGTTGTCGTCGTGAACTCGCCCGAAGCAAGCTTGCGACTTAAATCAGCAACTTGCGCTTGTAAGTCGGCAATGACAGTCGTATAATCAGCTGTTTTTAGAGACTCAGAAAGTCTCATGGTCATGACGTCAGCAGCGATTTTTTCTTGTGTTGTTTGTTTCAGCGTTTGCAGGGTTTGTGTTGCGATATCAATCCAATTAAAAATTTGCACCTTGGCTACAGGGAGTGTCGCTTGATCTGCTAAGAGCATGTCTCGAAAATGCCCCATCAAATCCTCGGTAAAACGGATCATATTTTTTCCGTCACCAAAAATTTGATCTAACTGAGCAAGGGCGTCCTCGACTTTCTCTTCTGAGATCGCCATAATGTAGGCAGCTAAAGCCTGATTTGATATGGCACCTGTCACCAATAAAGCGACATCCAGGGTCAAGCCATTTTCGCTAAAGCTTAAGGCTTGGTCAAGTGTTGATAGGGCATCGCGCATGCCACCATCGGCTGCAGTCGCAATCAAGTCTATGGCATCTGTTTCAAATGTGACTGCTTCTTGTGTCAATATATCGGCTAAATGCTGACTAATATCGACTGATGTGATCGCTCTAAAGGCGAACCGCTGGACGCGTGACAAAATCGTTGCTGGTATTTTCTGAATTTCAGTTGTTGCCAATACAAAAACGACATTTTCAGTTGGTTCTTCAAGCGTTTTGAGTAGGGCATTAAAGGCCCCTGTCGTCAACATATGAACCTCATCTATAATATAAACTTTATAGGTAGCACGAGAGGGTGCATAGGTTGACTTATCCCTAATTTCACGGATTTCATCTACACCATTATTCGACGCAGCATCCAGCTCAATCACGTCCTCAAGGGAGCCATTGGTAACACCTTGACAGATTTCACAGTGATTACAAGGCTCACCTGCTACTTGATTTGGACAGTTAATCGCTTTTGCAAAAATCTTAGCAGCTGATGTTTTACCTGTTCCCCTAGGGCCAGAGAAAAGATAGGCATGCGAGATTTGATTTGTGATGATGGCATTTTTTAATGTTTTCGACACAACTTCTTGACCAACCATGTCATCAAAGCGTTGGCTTCGGTACTTACGATAGAGGGCTTGATAGCTCATTTTTCATCCTTTGCTTCAATTGAAAATTGATTAAAATGCCAAGTCGTTTTCTCGATTAATAGGTGGCAAAATTGCTCAAGGAACTCACGATCGATTTGGTCATACCCCTTGACGATAGTGGCATCTAAATCAAGAACACCGAGTAACTTCCCTTGTTTAACCATGGGAACGACAATTTCAGAACGGGCTGCTGCATCACAAGCGATATAGTTTTGATGCAATCTGACATCATCCACGATAATCGTCTTATTTTCACTGGCAGCTTGACCACAAACACCTTTTCCAAGGGTAATATTGACACACGAGATACCGCCTTGAAAAGGGCCTAAAACAAGTTTTTCACCATCAAATAAGTAGAACCCGACAAATACTTGATCAGTCAGGACTTGTGATAAGAGGGCACAAGCATTTGCTAGATTGGATAGGGCATTTCCCGTTTCATCAAGCAGTGCATCAAGTTGTAACAGGGCTAGCTCATATTTTTCTTGTCTCGACATCTTTTTCACCTGACTTTTCTGATATAATAGTTGTTATAGACCACGCTAAACCAGTACATGTTCCCATGCCTGGTAACTTAAAGTCTCTCGTCTATTATTATATCAAATTTTGGAGATAAAAATGAACCTTGATGAAATTCGCGTCGATATAGATGCATTAGATAACCAGCTGATTGACCTTTTAGAAAAACGGATGCACCTCGTCTCACAAGTTGCCACTTTCAAAAAAATGACCGGTGGTCGTGTACTTGATAATACACGAGAGCTCATTATTTTAGAAAAAGTCGCCAGTCATGTTCAAGACCCTATCTTTACAGAAACTATCGTAAACACCTTTAAAGATATCCTTAAGCATTCGCGATATTATCAGGAATCTGCTTTAAAAGATTAGAACGGATGCACATCATGAGACTTGATTATCGCAATACTGCGATTTGGGCATTACTGGCGGTGCTTATTGGTCTGATTGTCGGTGGTCTTGATGCAGTATTTGGGCGTATATTATTAGCCGTATCTAGCTTTCGTAGCGATCACTTCTACTATCTCATCCCATTTCTAGCCATTGCTGGTCTTGCCACTGTCTATATCTATCAACGATTCGGTAAGCGCGCTAACAAAGGCATGGGACTTGTCTTCAGTATAGGTCAGCAGTCAGATGAGACCATCCCTAGACGCTTGATTCCGATTGCCATGCTGACAACCTGGTTGACGCACCTTTTTGGTGGTTCTGCTGGTCGTGAGGGTGTCGCAATTCAAATTGGGGCAAGTGTTGCTAACTATTTAGGTGACTTAGCCAAGGCTAAAAATCGACATATCATGGTCATGGTCGGCATGGCGGCGGGCTTCTCCGGCTTATTTCAAACACCTTTAGCAGCCACATTATTTGCGGTTGAAGTTATCGTTGTAGGTAGCATTTACTATCAGGCTATTTTACCCGCACTGATTGCAAGCCTTGTTGCAGCCCAAACCTCGCATTTTCTAGGCCTAGAAAAATTTTCCTATGCTGTCACCAAACTGCCAACGCTCAATTTGCTCATTATCATGAAACTAGTTGTGATTGGGATTGCTTTTGGTCTAACAGGATTTCTATTTTCATGGCTATTAGGCAAGACTAAAGCTAGTTTAGGCACTTTACTACCTAATCCTTACCTTAGAATCGCTGTAGGTAGTGTGATACTATCCGTCTTATTTGTCGTTTTTGATCAAGGGCGCTATTCCGGTTTGGGGACGAATTTAATCTCTACTACTTTTAGTGGGGGGCCTATTTTTGCTTGGGACTTTATCGTCAAACTATTGCTTACAATCCTAACCTTATCTATCGGCTTTCAAGGTGGCGAAGTAACCCCACTCTTTGCCATCGGGGCCACACTAGGTATGCTATTAGGTGCTCTAATGGGGTTGCCCTTGACATTTGTAGCCGCATTGGGCTATGCTGCAGTTTTTGCTGCAGCCACTAATACATTTTTTGCACCAATCCTGATCGGATGTGAGGTCTTTGGTTTTTCACTCCTACCCTATTTGCTTATCACAGTCTCAGTCAGTTATGCCTTAAATTTCAATCACTCCATTTATACGGCACAGAAAATACGAAAAGACCTACTATATTAAGTTTACTTAGTATAGTAGGTCTTTTCTGATCATAACTTGATGTTTAAACTTCAAACATCAAATCGCCATATGATGGCATTGGCCATGCTTCTTTGTCGACGATCATTTCAAGTTTATCAACAGGTGCACGAAGGGCATCCATTGCTTTGAAGACAACTTCGTTATAGAAACGGGCTTGTACTTTGCCTTCCTCTTTTTGAGTTGCTTGATCTGTCACTGCCTTAAGCTCAGTAAGTGCTGACTTAGTTGCTTTAAGTAAGTCAGAGACTTCTCCTAAAATATCAGCCTGAACACTAGCATCGCTTCCAGCTGCCTTGACTGCAATCACAGTGTCAGCTAATGACTTGGTATACTTGATGACAGCGGGCACAATTTGCTTAGTTGCCATGTCAATCATGGTTAAGGCTTCGATATTGATGACTTTAGCATAATTTTCATACTTAACTTCTTCACGCGCTTTTAACTCAGTTGGTGTCAAGACACCATATTTGTCAAACAAGTTGATTACATCTTCAGATTCCAAAACTTCTGTCGCATCAACAATCGATTTAAGATTTGGCAGACCACGTTTTTCAGCTTCGACAACCCACTCGTCAGAGTAGCCATCACCATTAAAGATGATTCTGCTATGTGCTTTTGCATATTCAGAAATAAGTGCATCCACTTCTGCATCGAAATCAGTCGCTTTTGCCAGACGTTCTGATGCATCATCAAAGGCTTCTGCTACGATCGTATTCAAGACGATATTTGGTGAGGCGATCGAATCACGTGACCCAACCATACGGAATTCAAATTTATTACCTGTAAAGGCAAATGGAGATGTTCTGTTACGGTCAGTTGCATCTTTAGTGATATCTTTCAAGGCTGCGGAACCAGTTGTTAAGAATCCACCCTCAATAGAGGTTAAAGCTGAACCAGTTTCAATATATTGGTTAATAATATCTTCTAACTGGGATCCCAGAAAGACTGAGATGATCGCTGGTGGCGCTTCGTTTGCACCTAAGCGGTGGTCATTACCTGGGTCTGCTGCAGATTCACGTAGTAAGCCAGCATATTTATCCACTGCCTTAATGATCGCTGCAAGTACAAGTAAGAACTGTTTATTTTCATGTGGTGTATCACCTGGTTCAAGTAAGTTTTCACCAGTATCTGTCACAAGTGACCAGTTATTATGCTTACCAGAGCCATTTACACCAGCAAACGGTTTTTCATGGAGTAAACATTTCATATCATGTTGGCAAGCAATCCGTTTTAAGGTTTGCATAACAACTTGGTTTTGATCGACAGCAACGTTGGCATTGGCATAAATCGGTGCAATTTCATGTTGCGCTGGCGCAACTTCATTATGCTGTGTCTTAGAGGTTACGCCAACTTTCCAAAGCTCTTCATTGATATTTTTCATGAAGCCGGCTACACGTTGACGAATCGTACCAAAGTAATGATCATCCAGCTCTTGACCTTTAGGTGCTGGTGCGCCAAATAAGGTACGACCAGTGTAGATCAAATCTTTACGCTGTTCAAATTTGGCAGCATCTACTAAGAAATATTCTTGTTCAGCACCTACAGAAGGCGCGACTTTTTTAGCACTTGTATTACCGAAAAGACGGAGTAATTTAATAGATGAATCAGAAATAACTTGCATAGAACGCAACAACGGTGCTTTTTGGTCTAATGCTTCGCCATTATATGAATAGAAAGCAGTTGGAATTAAGAGTGTTGTTCCTGCTGCATCATGGCGAACAAATACTGAAGAAGTTGTATCCCATACAGTATAGCCACGTGCTTCGAAAGTCACACGTAAGCCACCAGAAGGAAATGAAGAGCCATCAGGTTCGCCTTTGATCAACTCTTTACCTGAAAAAGCAGTCACGACACTACCATCAGCTTTGGGTGCTGTGATAAAAGAGTCTTGCTTTTCAGCTGTAACACCAGTAAGTGGTTGAAAAAGATGCGCAAAATGTGTTGCACCTTTAGCAATCGCCCAAGTACGGATTTCATTTGCAATCACATCGGCTGTTGCAAGATCAAGGTCTCGTCCTTCATCAATTGATTTTTTAAATTGTTTGTAAACACTTTTAGGTAAACGCTCTTGCATGACTGCATCTGTGAAAACATCCTCAGCAAAGATTTCTGGAATATTGACTTTCTCCATCATTAAATTCTCCTGACATTCTATATGTGATAAGTTCTAACACTAATCATTATACATTTTTTTCGATGCGAATGCAACAATAGTTGTAATTTTTAGAATTTTCTTTTTTTATGCGCTTTTTTCTATAAAAAAATACAAGATGCATATCTGAATGTGCTGTCTTGTATCTGAATGTGCTGTCTTGTATCTGACTATATTACTTAGCCTTAATATAAATCGAGGTAGTTATCCACTTCCCACTGGGAAACGAACTGTGCATAAGATGCCCATTCTACTTTTTTCGTTTCAACAAAGTTCGTATAGATATGCTGTCCGAGTGCTGACTTGACAACCTCATCCTCACGCAGTGCTTTGACGGCATTGTGCAGGGTTGATGGCAGATCACTAATACCAACTGCTTTGCGCTCATCACCTGTCATCATGTAAATATTATTTTCGACTGGTGCAGGTGCTTCAAGCTTACGGTCAATACCATCTAGTCCACATTCAAGTAAGACAGCCATCGCTAAATAAGGATTAGCTGTCGGATCAACTGAACGGAGTTCCAAACGTGTGCCCATACCACGTGATGCTGGGACACGAACAAGTGGTGAACGATTACGTCCTGCCCATGCAATATAAACAGGTGCTTCATAACCAGGGACTAAGCGCTTGTAAGAATTTACTGTCGGATTGGTAATCGCTGTGAAATTATAGGCATGATCTAAAATACCACCAAGGAAATGATAAGCCGTTTCAGACAACTCTAGTTCTCCTTTAGGATCATAGAAGACATTATCACCTGCTTGATTAAACAAGGACATGTTACAGTGCATACCACTACCATTTATCCCAAACTTAGGTTTTGCCATGAAGGTCGCATGTAGCCCATGCGCACGTGCAACTGTCTTAACAACGAGTTTAAAAATCTGGATATTGTCACATGCTGCTAAAACGTTTGTATATTTAAAATCAATCTCATGTTGCCCCACCGCAACCTCATGGTGACTGGCTTCTACTTCAAATCCTAAATCTGTCAAGACGTTAACAATCTCACGTCGCGTATTATCAGCTGAGTCCGTTGGTGCCAAATCAAAGTAACCACCTTGATCATTCACTTCGAGTGTTGGATTCCCTTGCGTATCTAATTTGAATAAGAAGAACTCGGGTTCTGGTCCAAGATTAAACGATTTAAAGCCTGTCTCTTCCATATGCCTAAGCGCACGTTTCAAGTTACCTCGTGGATCACCAGCAAAAGGGGTGCCATCGGGATTATAAACATCACAGATCAAGCCTGCTACTTTCCCATTTTCATCTCCCCAAGGAAAAATAATCCAAGAATCTAAATCTGGATAGAGGTACATGTCCGACTCGTTAATTCGCACAAACCCTTCGATAGAGGACCCATCAAACATCATTTTATTATTTAAGATTTTTGTTAACTGTTCTTGTGTTGCAGGTACTTCAACATTTTTTAATGTCCCTAAAATATCCGTGAACATCAAGCGTAAGAATGTGACATTCTTTTCTTTAACTTCTCTTAAAATATCTGTCGTAGTCGTTACCATCTGGTATCTCCTTTATTCCATTTATAGCTTATTAGCTGCATATAAAAAGAGTGTCTATCATGACAAACATCTCTTTACAGTTTCTCTCATCTACCAAAACTTACCTTAAGGTCGATCTGGGTTTATTAAATCTAGACTGCTGCAAGATTTCTTGCTCTAATATCTTGCGTACTTCTGCATCAGTTATCGATTTATTTTGAACTTCTGCAAGTTCAGCTTTACTTTTTTCATAAACTTTCTTGATCCCTGCGATGTTTAAGCCATCATTCAGATAATCTCTAATTTCTAACAAAACATCCATATCGTTAAGCGAATACATCCGGCGATTCCCATCATTTCTTGCTGGAAAAATCAGATCTTGATCCTCATAATAACGAATTTGGCGTGCTGTCAAATCGGTTAATTTCATAACAGCACCAATGGGAAAGACAGCCATCGAGCGCCTTAGTTCACGTTCTTTCACTAGAATACTCCTCCTAGATGTCACATCATCTCTCTTCTCATTATATAGTGCCTTTTAAGAAAAGTCAACGGCTAATGTTAGATAAAATAACATCTACTTAAGTAGCGTCCTCTAGTTAATCTCCGGTGTACTCATAACCAAAATGTTCATAGGCTTTGGCCGTTGCACAACGTCCTTGACGTGTGCGAATCAAGAAGCCTGATTGAATCAAGTATGGTTCATACATATCCTCTAAAGTTTCACGTTCTTCAGAGATATTAACCGCAAGCGTCCCTAAGCCAACAGGCCCACCACGGTACATCTCGATCATTGTTTTAATAATCTTTTGATCGACATAATCCAGACCAGAAGCATCCACATCTAACATCAATAACGCTTTTCGTGTCACCTCATCATCGACGAGACCCGCCCCTTTAATCTGTGCAAAATCTCGGACACGCTTGAGTAATCTGTTGGCAATACGCGGTGTTCCACGGCTCCTGCGAGCAATTTCATGTGCACCATCTCCAGTAATCTCAACATCAAAAATATCGGCTGTTCGTGTGACAATTTCTGTCAGGTCGTCAATATCATAATAAGCCATGTGAGCATTGATACCAAAACGTGCACGTAGTGGATTGGATAGCATACCAGCTCGGGTGGTTGCCCCGATTAAGGTAAATGGAGGCAGTTCCAGATGAACACTACGACTAGCATCTCCACCACCAATCATAATATCAATATAGAAGTCTTCCATGGCGCTATATAGCACCTCTTCAACTGCCATCGGTAGTCGATGAATTTCATCTATAAACAAGACGTCTCCAGCCTCTAATTCATTCAGAATCGCGACTAAATCGCCAGCTTTTTCGATTGCTGGACCAGATGTCTGTTTAATATTAACGCCGAGTTCATTTGCTATCACAAAGGCCATGGTTGTCTTACCTAGTCCTGGAGGACCAAACAGCAGCACGTGATCCAGTGACTCCTCACGTAATTTGGCTGCCTTGATAAAAATATCCAGTTGCGTCTTGATTTTATCCTGACCGATATATTGGGCTAAATATTGGGGTCTGAGTGTCCTCTCAACTAGATTTCCTTCTATTTCAAGGTCAAAGTCTTGCAACTCCCCTGATGTCATTTTGTCATTTTCCATATCTCTATTATATCATCAAACTATTTTATTATATAGGGTTATCTCTGTCATATTATCTGACTTTAATTTGCTTCAACTCATTTGACTTTAGCTATTCTGTTTTCGTCTTATTATCAAACTATCACAAGATTAAGTTGCTTATAAAAAAAGTTGCGCTGATAACTTGCCTAGGTATCTCACCTACTTTACAAGTTATCAGATCGCAACTATTTCATCATCAATTTCAATGCTTTTTTAATAAAGCCTTCGGTCGTATCTTGTGTACCGTCCAGATAGGTCTCAACCTTCTTAAGCTCAGATGCTTTATACCCTAAAGCGCTCAGTGCTGCTAAGGCATCATCAAGCGATGCATTAGTAGGTGCTTTGAGTGCCTGTTTAGGTGCTGCGACATTGTCAAACTTACCTTCTAAATCTAGCACCATTTGGCTAGCTGTTTTCTTACCAACACCAGGAAACTTTGTCAGATACTTGATATCTCCACTATCAATAGCGGTCACAAGGCCGACATTATCATCTGCTGCGATAATCGCAAGTGCTGATTTTGGCCCGATACCAGATACCGAGATCAATTGTAAAAACAAGCGTTTCTCGGTTTCATCTGTAAAGCCATACAAAGTATGTGCGTCGTCACGAATGACTTGATGCACATAAATTTTAATTTCTGCATTAACCAAATTTGAGAACGCGTAGGGGTTCGCAACATGGAGGAGATAACCAAGACCTGATACCTCAACGACGACATAGGTTGGTGTGATTTTGCTTAACATGCCATTTAAATATTCGTACATAACTTCTTTCTATAAACATCAGTGTGACCGACTTAAAACTGTGTATGCCAACCACCTTTGTGTGTTTGCTGAATCCGCCTAAACATCTTTTCAAGGTCTGTATTTGAAAACGAGACAAGAGCTGGCCTACCATGTGGACAATTATAGGGATTTTTACACTGAGCGAGTTGCTGTAATAAATCGCGGGCACTAGCGGGGTCAATAAACATATTGGCCTTAATCGAACTTTTGCAAGCAATCATAATCGCCAAATCTTCTCGATATTTCTTGACAGATACATCGCGTCCAGCTAATAGTAGGTCGATTAATTCATAGGTAGCCGATTCGATTTCATCGTCATTCATCCATATTGGATGTTCGCGTAAAATGAGCTGGTCATCTCCATAAGCGGCTAAAAAAACGCCCGCTTCTGCTAACAGCTCTTTCTTATCCAATACCAGGCCAATTTCATCCTGGGTTAATCTAATCAAGATAGGCGCTAATAGTTGTTGCTGATCATAGTTAACCTGTCCAATTTTCTCACGGTAATACTCATATTTGACACGCTCTTGCGCCGCGTGCTGATCCACGATATAGAGCCCTTCTGGTGATTGACAGAGCAAGTAGGTCCCGTGCATTTGAGCTAAAAATTCTAGTTCAGGAAAGGTTTTATTCCCCACTTCATCATCTGCAAACGTAATAGGTACTGCTTCGTTAACCATGGATGATTCCTCAGGTATTGCTTCCGAGGTCGCTCCATACGTTGTTTCAGCTGCTGAACTTGACACAGTCGCCCTATCTTTGACAGCGGAGAGCTCTGAGAGTGACGTTGGCACGAGGTCAATTGTTGCCTTCTCCTGGACATAAAAGTCCTGACGTTCTGAGTCATAATACAACTGTTTTCCCGTCAAAGGGAGAGTGGTTTGTTGCGCTTTATCGACGGGAGACGCAGTCTGACCTGACTTATTTAAGTTCTCAAGCGCATTTGGAATTAAGGTCTGTGGCTGCAAGACCTGACTGATTGCTTTCGTAATCAGCATCATCAGTTCTCGCTCTTTAGAAATTCTGACCTCTTGCTTTGTCGGATGTACATTCACATCTGCTAAAAATGGATCTATTTTGATGTCAATGACCGCAAGCGGAAAACGCCCCACCATCAATTTTGACCCATACCCATCCACAATCGCACGATTAATGAGGAAATTCTTGATATAGCGACCATTCAGTAAAATCGTAATATAATTGCGATTCGCCCGTGTTAACTCAGGCAAACTGACATAACCACTGACTTCAAAATCAAGGTCTGAATTTGAAATAGCCAGCATTTTTTTAGCTGTGGAGATGCCATAAACACCCGCAATCGCCTGACGCAAATCACCAGTTCCAGCCGTTTTCATCATCTCACGTCCATCATTGATCAAGGTGAAGGCAACCTCAGAATGCGCCAAACTCAGACGGTTGATGATATCGGTGATATGACTAAGTTCAGCTTGTAAACTTTTGATGTACTTTAGCCGTGCTGGTGTATTATAAAATAAGTTTTCGACTTTGATACGTGTACCAACACGCTTGGGTGCAGCATCATTTTGGATGATAATACCACCCTTAGCGATCAACAAAGTCCCACTTTCATCACCATTATCTGCTACCGCCGTGTTGATTGTTAACTCACTGACGCTTGCAATAGAAGGGAGTGCTTCACCACGAAAGCCTAGTGTGCGAATCCGAAAAAGATCATCGACATCTTTTATCTTACTGGTCGCATGACGTTTGAGCGCCAGAGCAACTTCATCGCGCGCAATCCCTTCGCCATTGTCAATAATTTCGATCGACTTAAGACCGGATTCCTCGATTTTGACCGTAATTTGTGTCGCAGCTGCATCGATAGCATTTTCCAGCAACTCTTTTACAACACTAGCAGGTCGTTCAATCACTTCACCAGCGGCAATTTTATTGGCTAAATTCTCATCCAGTTCAATGATTTTAGCCTGTTTTTTTTCCTGTATTGTCATGACCTTATTATACCATTTTTTAAAATTGCCATGTGCTTGTTGTGTTTAAGATCCGTCAGATAATTCATTGATATCATATGAAAACTTAGAATTACTGACTATTAATTTGACTTATCCTACTCAAAAACCAAACGATTCTGCTGTATAAGTTTCATTTTCTGAAGCGTCAACTAGACCTTGTTGCCATTCATCATAAATCTCCAAAAAGCGGACTTCTTCTTCATCTGAATAGCCGATAAACACAACTTTATCAATATTCTCATGCAGAAAAAAATCGTTTTTTCGGGATTAATACCTGTCGGATAAATGGCACCCATATAATCAGCGATAACTACTTTGCCTTTATCATAAAGTTTATATCCACCGTCCTTGATGTTATCATATGCATCTGGCCATATAAACTGGACTCCTATATTAATCGAACCTAAAACTAACCCTGTAACTATTCCCGCAGGACCCAATGGTGCAAAAAGCGTCATCCCTTCAAGTCGTCCAATACTTTTCAATGTCTCAATTCCCCCACCAATGATGCCTTTCCCAATACTGCCCGTCTTACCATACTCATCTACACCACTAGAGACAAAGGTAATCCCTAGTTGTGCATATGTGGCAACTTTTGCAATACTCCCTAATCCCTTGGCAACGCCAAACTCCTTTGCACTCTTAAGCCATTTAGCATTTTTCAAACTTTCACTTACAAAGTTTTTTACAGGAGAGCTAAATTTGCCAAAAGCCTCATATGTTTTCCCTAATGTATCAATCTTTGGTAACCATTTACCTTGCGCTATGGCCTGCCCAAAAGTTTCATATTTTGATAGACCATTGATTAACTTTGTCTGGATACCACTAGGAAGTTTATTAGCTAAGAGCCAGAATTCATCATTGCCAAGTAATTTTTTTACTACATTTGCAGGATAAGTCTTTAACAACATCTCTATTCGTTTTATATTATCTGTTTTGTCTTTTTTTAATGGGCTTAGTAGATCTTCTATTTGCTTATATAAGGCTAAATATGCATTCGATAACGTACTATCCTCTGCTGCTGTAGCATTTTTCTGCAGTTGACTAAACCAACGCTTATCCATCCCCTTAGGAAAACGATACCTACCGTCCGCATTAACCGTCATCTTGCCTAAGACACTGATACCTTGCATGGCAATCTTTATACGACTTGAGCTATCACGAAATAAGCCTTGCGTTTGTGACACAAAGGTTTGTAACAAACGGAGGTCGTTTTTCAGTTTTTCAATATCTTGATCTAAACTCGTTAGGTATGCATTTAGCTTACCTCGGATGTTAAAAAGTTGATCAGCCAAAGCAACCATCGCTGTCACGGGATTGCTCATGGCAAGGATTTCAAAGGCTTGACTGTTTAAGGCATCTGCGGTCATCTTCATCGTCTGACGATAGGCTTCACATTCTCGGATTTGTTGTGTCAACTTATCCTCGTCAAGTTTATTTGTACTGGCTGCTTGAATTACCTGATCAGCCGAGCTATAGCGCCTTAAATCAGCCTGCATCTCTTCGATTGCTTGACCAAAACGTGTGATGACAGGGACAATCAGGTCTCCAAATAAGCCTTTTCCCGCCGTATAAGCAGCACCTGATAGCGTCCTACCGTCAATAGCTTGCATCAGGTGCGCACACCCTGATTTCATATCTTGAATGACATCTTGCCCATTCTGGATATTATATTGACAATCACTGATAAATTGACGTGACTCGCTTTTTAAAAAAATCACGCCCACGGCAAACCTTTCTTTAATAACTCAAAAACCAAATGATTCCGCTGTATAAGTTTCATTTTCTGAAGAGTCAACTAGACCTTGTCGCCACACGTCATAGACTTCAAGATATCTCTCCTCTTCCTCATCTGAATAGCCGGTAAAAATAAGTTTATCGACATCTTGATGATTAAAGAATAAGGCATCCTCTGGATCGATACCATTCGGATAGACAACACCAACATAGTCGCTAAACAGTTGGCCTTCCCCATTATCAAACGAAGCACCACGACCAACAACCATTAATATAAATTATGTGTTATCTTAGTAGATTCTTCAAATGAGGCACCAAACAATTGTTTAGTCATAAGCCTGCTGACCTCCTCCAAAAAAGGATGTGACACTCTGCCAAGTGCCTTTTGAAGCCTTACCAATGGACTTACCTGTATCCGCTACTTTATCGACTAGCCAGTCGCCACTTTTTTCTACAAAACTGTAGAACTTATCCTTCCTTTTGGGATCAAGTGCTCCCCATATTAGATTTAGAGAACCAAATGCAAATCCTACACCAGCAGTGATAGGCGCAATAGGACCACCAACAGCTGCCCCAGCCATTCCCCACTCAATAGGTCCTGCACTTTTTAATTGTTTTACTCCTGCACGGACTGCTGCTTTACCTACATTATGGTAAGCATCACTCTTTTTATCATTGTATGAAGTAACCCCATCGTAACTCGCACTAGCTACCATTGCTACCAAGCCTGCTCTAGTAGCTAACTTTCCTAAAGGTTTTAGTATTGATAACTTGTTACTAGCTGCTAAAGTCCCCTTTTTCAGATAATCGGTTCCCCAACCTACGTATTTATTTAGGGGCTTAGTGTATTTAGCTATACCTTTAAAATCTTTTAGTTTCTCAATCTTTTTCAAAAATTGATTAAAACTACCGTCCATACGCGCTAATAATTTAGTCGCCGCTGGATGATCTAACGTTCTTAAATATTTCTTTATGGCACGCCAATCTTGCATTAAATAATTCAACGTTTTTTGACCATGACCACCAAAACTTAAAAATTTATCTTTTGATAGACTTCCCGGTTTCATTAACCTCATAATATCCAAAAAATATTTGATATCTGTTCGTTTACCCATTTTTTTCTGAAGCTCATATAAATACTTAAAATCATTAAAGGGGATACCAAGCTGTTCAGCCATGTTTTTGAGCATTTCATTACTGGGCTCTGTATTGATAACCTCTTCAAACCAACGCTCATCGATCCCCTTAGGAAACCGATAGGTACCGTCCGCATTAACCTTCATCTTGCCTAAGACACTGATGCCTTGCATGGCAAGTTTTATACGACTTGTGCTATCACGAAATAAGCCTTGCGTTTGTGACACAAAGGTTTGTAACAAGCGGAGGTCGTTTTTCAGTTTGTCAATATCCTGATCTAAACTCGTTAGGTATGCATTTAGTTTGCCTCGGATGTTAAAAAGCTGATCAGCCAAAGCAACCATCGCTGTAACAGGGTTACTCATGGCAAGGATTTCAAAGGCTTGACTGTTTAAGGCATCAGCTGTCAGTTTCACTGTCTGACGATAGGCTTCATAGTCTCGGATTTGTTGGGTCAACTTATCCTCGTCTAGCTTATTGGTACTAGCTGCTTGAATTGCCTGATCAGCTGAGCTATAGCACCTTAAATCAGCCTGCATCTCTTCGATTGCTTGACCAAAACGTGTGATGACAGGGACAATCAGCTCACCAAATAAGCCTTTCCCTGCCGTATAGGCAGCACCTGATAGCCTCTTCCCGTCAATGGCTTGCATCAGGTGTGCACACCCTGATTTCAAATCTTGAATGACATCTTGCCCATTCTGGATATTAGATTGACAATCACTGATAAATTGACGTGACTCGCTTTTTAAAAAAATCACGCCCATGGTAAACTATTCCTCTCTCTTTGAAGTTGTAATCGTGTCTCGTCTAGTTCAGTCACAGACCTAGAAAAGGTATGCGTCAAATCTTCTCGGTCATGATCAATCAAACGCGAGATATAGTCAGACTTACCACACATCTCCTCCATCTGCCTCTGTACACCAATATCTGAGGTCTCCGATTCAGTTAACTCTTGCATCCGATAGACCCATCTGCGATTTTCTAGGTCTAAATTATCCAATAACTGAAAGATGGACTGCTTTTGACTGGTCAACTCATCCATTTGTTGCTCTCGTGCTAGAATTTGTTGCGAATAAACATACCGTTCATCAGAACTTTTATCCTTTACCATAACTCGTCTCCTGCATTAAACGTTTGCTGTTGATCTCTTTGCGCCATCACTTGAGCAAGTTTAGGAAATTTGTCGGCTTGCGTTTGCACCTCTTTGACCAGTTTTTCTAGGTTAGCTAATAGTTGATTAGAGACCTCAACCCCTGCTTTCATACTTGGTATGGTACTTTGACCTAGATTAATCGTCCTACCTCTAGGCATCGTAAGGCTTGAAATACTTGAAACGGCAGATTGTGCTGTCGCTTCATTTGATGCAACTCTTACCATTTTTTACCTCTTCTTTCTAAATTTATAAAATGGGTCTTGAATTAATAGCTCTCTTTCATTTGCTTCTGAAATCTTATCTTGTTCATCCTCATAGGCATCAAACAAAACGGCAATAATCTGAGAAGACTCGATAGAAAATACCGCTTTGGTTGGTACATCTGGTATACCATCCATTTTACCTAAGATATTTTCCTATACCCAACGAAAATGAAAGCGTTTTCTAATATACACTGACAGTCTAACAAATAAAAACTAAATTGTCAATAAACTTAATTTAAAATCTCTGAGTAAAGCCATCTATCTGAGAAAGCATTGGTCCTGAGATCATCTTCCTATCTTTTAATTAGAGGGCATAGGTATTAAAGCAAACAAAAAAACAGCCTAAGCTGATTTTTTATTTTGGATAAAAAAAGTTACACCATTTTTTTAAGTTCATAGAGTTGGTTCATAGCTTCCATCGGTGTGAGATTCATCACATCAATTTTCTTGATTGCTGCTGCAAGTTCATCTATTTCTTGGAAAAGTGCTAATTGCTCTGATTCAATCGCTTGTGGCACTAGCGGATGATTTGGCATATCCATCTCTAATTCGGATAAGATGGTTTTAGCGCGATCAAGCAAATCTGCTGGTAAACCAGCAATTTTGGCGACATGGATACCATATGATTTATCCGCAGGACCTGATTCGATTTTATGGAGAAAGGTCACTTCTCCATCTTTTTCTAAGGTCGCCACATGGACATTTTTTAAGCTTGCTAAGGATGTTTCAAGTGCTGTCAATTCATGATAATGTGTTGCAAATAGTGTTTTTGCCCCCACACGTTCATGAATATATTCAACGATAGATTGAGCTAGGGCAATGCCATCGTAAGTCGCTGTCCCACGACCTAATTCATCAAATAAAATCAATGAGCTTTGAGTTGCCCGACGAATGGCGTGGTTGGCCTCCATCATTTCCACCATAAAGGTTGACTGCCCACTGATTAGATCATCAGCAGCACCAATTCTTGTGAAAATGGCATCAAAAATCGGTAGCTCTACTTGATCAGCTGGGATATAACTGCCCATCTGTGCCATGACAACTGTCAGGGCTAACTCACGCATATAAGTCGACTTACCTGACATGTTAGGGCCTGTGATCAACTGAATCATCGTATCTTGATCAAACACGATAGAATTCGGTACGTATTCTTGTGCGCCCATCACTTTTTCGACTACCGCATGACGCCCATTTAAAATATGGATTGTTTGGCCATTTTTGATGATGTTAGGCTGTATATAGTGATTATTTTCAGCAACAACAGCTAAGGATTGGAGCACATCAATTTCAGCGATGACTTTAGCTAATTTTTGAATGCGTAAGATGAAGGCAGCAGTTTGATCACGTACTTTAAGAAAGAGATCATATTCCAGACTGGCAGAATTCTCACGCGCATCCAACATCTGACTTTCTAAGCGTGCTAGTTCCTCAGTCCCATAGCGCTCCGAGTTTTTCAAGGTTGCTTTTCTATAGAAATGACTTGGCACTTGTGTCAGATTGGCATTGGTGACATGGAAAAAATAACCATCTTTCTTGTTATAATCGATTTTGAGATTATTAATCCCTGAATTCAAACGTTCTTTACCCTCAAGTTCAGCAATCCAACTCGTCCCGTCACGCATGATAACACGGTAATCATCCAAGGTTTGATTAAAGCCATTTTTGATGATATTGCCATCTGTAATGCTTGCAGAAGCATGCTCGTCAATCGCGCTAGTAATCAGCTCAAGTAAATCTGGCATATGGTCTAATTGGGAGATTAGGGTCTCAAGCTCGGTAGATGCCATCTGAGTTAGGACAGTCTTGATCGCCGGTACATTTGATAGGGTCTGTGCTAACTGTAGCAAGTCCTTAGGGTTAGCTTTCCCAAATGAAACACGTGAAGCCAATCGCTCTATGTCATAAACTCCCTTAAGTGTCTCTGTCAAATCTGATCGCTCAAAGAAGTGATCCAAGAAAACACGACTGATTGCTTGGCGTTTATGAATGGCAGTTGCACTTACTAAAGGTCGATCAATCCACATGCGAAGCATCCGTGTGCCCATGGCCGTTTTGGTTTCATCCAACAACCAATAAAGACTACCAAATTTTTTACCCGTTCGTGCATTATAGAGTAAGTCTAAGCTTCTCTTACTGGCCGCATCCATCAAGAGAAAATCTTTTATCTCATAGTGTTGCACCGCTTGTAAATGGCTTAACTGACGTTTTTGCGTTGTCATCACATAGTTTAATAACTTAGAGGCTACTGAGACTTCTAACACAGCTAGCGTGTCGGCAATCAGTTCAGCATTATCAAATCCTGTTTGCTCAGCTGACACCAAGACATTTAGCTGGGTTTCAAGTACCTGACGCTGACTGTCTACTAGGTCATAGCCAACGACAACTTCCCTAGCTTTAAGAGAGGCTATCTCATCTACAACGGTCTCAAAATCTGGAAGAGATGTGACAAAAAATTCCCCAGTGGCCAAATCCAGATAGCTCAGCGCATAGCCTGTTTTATTTTGATCAATTGCTACTAAAAAATTATTCGCTTTGTCTGTGTTTAAGGCATCTACAGCAGTTCCAGGTGTAATCACTTGGACAACGTCACGTTTGACAACGCCAACAGCTTGCTTAGGGTCTTCCATCTGTTCGGCAATCGCAACCTTATACCCCAAATCAATCAAGGTATCGATGTACTGCTGGACACTATGGTGCGGCACGCCTGCCATCGGAATCGGATTTTCAGAGTTCTTATTTCGTGACGTTAAAGTCAGCTCAAGAATTTGTGCCGCTTTAACAGCATCCTCATAAAAAAGTTCATAAAAATCGCCCATCCGAAATAGTAAAAAAGCATCTGAATAGTCTTGCTTAATATCCAGATACTGCTTCATACCCGGTGAGATTTTCTCGACCGGTTTTGCTTGTGTGTTGTCAATTTTCACGATGAAGTTCCTCGTTAATCTGTGTTTCTAAGTTTTGTAAGAGATGCTGTAACAGCTCGTTAGCAGCCGTCATTTTCCGTCGGTAATCGATAAGTATCGGTTCATTATTTAGCTGTGCTTCAACCACTTTTGAGCGTGCCATCGTTTCTTGATAGGCTTTGACTTTGCCGATTTTTTTATATAACACAGCATCTTTGGCTAATGCTTTCATTTCAACCTCAAGGGCATATAGCGCACTTGTTGCTTTTAGTTTGCTTTCAGCAGCTTGGAATTGTATCACTGTGGGATGTTGTGCTAACTTACTCAAGAGTCGGTTAACTGTGAGATCATAGTCGCTTAACGCACTATCAGTTTGATTGGATGGCATCTCGTATTTCTCTTTCAAAGTTTGCTGCACTTGCTTCGTCTTGGCAAGTGATGAGTAAGGTATCTGCACCTGCAATCGTCCCTAATATCTCTGGACGGCCTGAGCCATCTATGGCAGTCGCCAATAAATCAGCTTCCCCTAGGCCGGTATGCACGATGATAATAAAGATAGCTCTGCTGACACTTGATACATAAGCAGATAAGGTATCTGACAAACTCATGCTTGCTCTGATAAACCCGCTATTTTCCGTACTATCAGCCTGTTCAAAGAGCGTATAAAAATTCCCTTCATCAAAGCGATTCTTAATGATGCCGAGTTCTCTAATATCTCTAGACAGGGTAGCTTGTGTCGTCGTCACACCGACTTTAATCAGGCGCTGTGATAATTCTTCTTGTGTATCTATCTTATTATTACGAATTAATTCGCGAATAATCTCTTGACGGTCTTGTTTCTTCATAACCCCATTATACCATTTAACCGCTTGAGACCGCAATAGACAACTGAAAACGCTATTTTTTAAAAGGTAAACATAAAAGATCGCAGTATGTGTCATAACCTACACCTTTCACTTACTAAGATAAATTAGTCCTGAGTGATGCTTGGCAAGCATCGTATATCCCGTGTATTTTGCTTTAAAATATGGTTTAATAGCTATATCAGTACCTTATCTTTAATCCTGAAAGGAACCATAAATGACGATTGAACAGCAATTACAACAAGCTATGGAGAGGTCTCAAAAAATACGACCAGCAATCGGGGGATTCCCTTATCTAGCTGACTGTTTACGACAAGCGGGTTTTCTAAAAAACACCTGGTATCTACCTTCAGGTGATAGCTTCTATTTCACTAGTCATGACGCACTAGTCATCCCTGGAGCATCGTTGATTGAAGCACCTAGCCCATGCCCAGCATTTAATGAACCTGCGCTAATCAAGGCTTTAAAACTAGATCAAGCAGGCCAAACAACATTCCCTGCTTTTCTCAAAAATATCTGGTCAGCTGGTGTAGTGATGTATACTGTCGATTTCACACATCGCTCTGTTACTTATTATGGTGCTGACAATACACACTATCAAGAGGGGTACCTCCCAATCACATGACCGCCATCACTAAAGTAAAGAAACTCCCTCAAGCTATTCTCATATAGCTTGGGGGAGTTTCTGTATTATCAGGATAAGAAAGCGCTATAGATGGTCATCAACACCTTAACTTAGGCTTACCTACTATTTTAATCTTATCATCCTACAAGTTCATGCCTAATTCAAAGGGATTTTTGGCACTTGTTACCTCTTGCATAATGACCAATGGATCTGAAATAAGTCCAAACTCGGCATCTTTGGGGTAGGTAACTGCAATTTCAGGCGTATCCCCCGCGAACTTTTTGATAGCAGCCATATCTTCCCAAATAGAACAGAGGAAAAAATGCGCATAATCTCCCTGATCTATGACTTCTAAGTAGGTCTCGATATTGCCGATCGTCTGCTTTGTTTCGACTACGCCCGTGATGAGTTCATAGTCATAAAAACCTTGCTTATGCACTAGTGGTACACAACCATGCCAAGTTCTTGAAATCATAACATCACTCCTTTTAAGCAATAAATACTAAGTAACTAATGGTTGCTAACTTACTTGCGAAGGCAAGTAGCCTATCATCTTACATTTCAGTTGGTGCTTCAACACCCAAAAGTCTGAGACTTTCTTTTAAGACAATACCCGTTGCGTAGGCAAGTGACAAACGCGCATCTCTTTCATCACTCTCTTCTAAAATACGCGTATGTGCATAATATTTGTTAAAGGCTTGCGCTAAGTTAATTGCATATTTAGCAACAACTGATGGCTCAAACGTTCTCGCGGCTCTGGCAATCACATCAGAAAAAGCTTGCAAGAGTTTGATGATTTCCCAGCTCTCATCGTCCGAAAGTGAGAAAGTTTGGCCAAGAACTGATTCAGGCTTAAAGGCAGCTTTATTGAGAATAGATTGAATCCGTGCATGCGCGTATTGGACGTAAGGACCAGTTTCTCCCTCAAATGAGACCATCTCCTCTAGATCGAAATCATAGCCATTTAGGCGTTCATTTTTCAAATCATAGAATTTAATGGCACCAACTCCGACAGCATGTGCAACTGCTGCTTTGTTAGCTAAATCAGGATTTTTAGCTTCTATCTGTGCGGCAGCACGTTTGACCGCTTCCTGAATTGTTGGCTCTAATAAGATGACGTTCCCTTTACGTGTTGATAATTTTTTACCATCTTTTGTGACTAAGCCAAATGGCACGTGATGAATATCATCAGACCAGTCGTAGGCCATTTTATTAAGCACTGCTTTGAGTTGTTTAAAGTGTCCAGACTGTTCTTGACCAACCACATAAAGCGATTTCGCAAAGTTATAAGTCCGCTTACGATAAAGGGCAGCCGCTAAATCACGGGTGATGTAAAGCGTTGCACCGTCAGATTTTTTGATCAAAGCAGGATTTTCAAATCCCTCTAGTTCAACAACTGTTGCCCCATTTGATGTCGTCAAGAGCTGTTTCTCAGACAGGATATCGATGACTTCATCCATCTTATCATTGTAGAACGCTTCGCCATTCATACTATCAAATGTCACACCTAATTCTTTATAAATGCGATCAAATTCGACTAGTGATTCATCACGGAACCATTGCCATAATGCCAGTGCTTCCGCATCTCCATTTTCCAGTTTGAGGAACCACTCACGCGCCGCTTCATCGACCGTAGGATTTTCAGCTGCCTCAGCATTGATCTGGACATAGAGTTTCAACAACTCAGAAATCGGATTTTGACGAATCGCTGCTTCGTTACCATATTTTTTATAGGCAACAATCAGCATACCAAACTGCTTGCCCCAGTCTCCCAAGTGATTGATCCTGACCGGTGTATAGCCGATTTTGCTATAAATTTCAGCAAGTGCATCTCCGATGACAGTAGAGCGCAGATGACCGATAGAGAAAGGTTTGGCAATATTTGGTGAAGACATATCGATTGCGACATTCTCCCCATTTTTAGCCATGGTTGCATAAGCCGTACCTTGGGTAAGAATTTCTGATAAGATTGCAGTCGCAGTCGCAGATTTATCCAAGAAAAAGTTCACATAAGGTCCTGTTGCAACCACTTTTTCAAAACCAGTTGTCACTATTTTTTCCACAAGGTCAAGGGCAATCATATTTGGTGCTTTGCGCAATGTTTTTGCCAATGAAAAAACTGGAAAGGCCAAATCACCCATCTCTGATTTTTTGGGTGTTTCAAGTAAGTTAGTAATCTCAGCTTCACTTAGTGCGTTGTCCAAAACAGCTGCCAATGCTTGCGCTGCTAGTTGTTTATCATTTGTCATTATCACATGTCCTTCAAAAGAGTATTTACTTTATTTTACCATATTTTAGTGCTTGTAGGGTAGCAAATACAGTCTTTCTAGTTGTGATGATACAGGAGATGACCTGATTAAATGGCTACAAAAAAATCAAGCAGGCCATACTTGATTTCAAACAGTTGTATTTTGGGGTAGACATCACCTCATTTGCTTTTTAGTAGATGCGCAACTGATACGCTTTTTTTACGACTATCTTGTTGACTTTTTACCTAATTTAAACAAGAACATGCCCAAACAAATATAGACTCCTAAGACAAGTAAAGGTTGCGCAATCGCATGACCATCAAAGAAGGTGATGTTCCTAAGCAAAGTACCTGTTGCGCCAGGAGGTAATAATTGGCCAAATGCCCCCCAACCAGCAGGAAGTAACTCAGGTGCTGAAAGCAAGCCAGACAAAGGATTCCCTAGTAAAATAAGGAGGATAGCAGCGATACCTAGCCCTGCTGTTCCAAGGACTTCTAAAATCCCCAATACAAAGAAGCCAGTCGCACCGATACCTATCATCGCACCTAATGAAGTCAATAAATAATTACCATCAAATGTACCAATCCAATATTGAAGCACGCCAATCAAGCCAAGGCCGCCAATCACTGCAAAACTGATAACACCAATAAATTTTTGTTTTTTCCCTTTGATCAACTTCCCAATTGCAACGGCACCAATCCAACCGCCAAGCGCAATTGGCAAGGCACCCGCAGCCAGACCTGTTCCTTTAGAATCATCTTTAGGAAATGCTTTATATCGATCACAGATTCTTTTTTTTCGGATAAGGCTGCTGCTTTGTTCATCAATACCTTAAGTTGTATCACATCAGTCGTCTTTGCCATTAATTCAGTCAAATGTGCTTGAGCTGCTGCTTTTTGTTTTGACACAAGACCATTTCCCACATCAGTCAACAACTGGGCGACTGCAGTCGAAGCCGCTGTCGCCTTATATATCGTCAGATCTCCTGTTGAATCTATAACAAATGCCCCATAATTTTCCGCTCTTCGATCGTTTTCTCAGCCTGTTTGGCTGTATCAAATCGGGTCACTTTAAATCCTTTTTCTTCGAGTGGTACGCGTACTTTTTGATACGTTGCATCAGTTGTTGCCACTATCCCAATCGGGATTTGGTTGATACCAGAGTGTACTGCTGGCAAAGAAAAAGCTGCCATCATAATTGCTAATATTGCTGTCAGTCCTACTACTACAGATAGGACAAATTGCCAAGGTGATTTCATATCTTAACTCCTTTAGTTTTGATAAATTAATCATATCAAACTGAGGTAAAGATAAACACCATCAATATCAGACAAGTGTTGGATAACGTTTATTGAGAGTCGCTAACATGTGTCAATAACAACTAAACTAAAGAGACCTAGCAACATCAGCTAATCAAAAGCTGCATCAATTTTGGTGTAACCCGGCCCACTATTTTCGAAAATGCTTCTGGTGTTTCGATAAAATCTCGTTCAATCCAGGTTTTAATCAGATTAAACATCATACTTTCAAAAATTGAAAATACGTAGTCTTCCGGTATATCAATCGCGTCTATTAACTTAGCATCTATCAAAAATTGTTTAGAAAACGAAGCAAAACGACCGACAAACAGCCCATCTGACTGCTGACTTAGCAATAGCTTAAAGGGCTTTTTCCGATCATAAATGCCTTTAAACAACAGATTCAGTCGTGCCTCTATTAAGGACTTATCCGTCAATTTATAGATGGTCACTTCAGGTAAATCTGCAATAACTTGCCTAATGAGCTCTGTTTGTATACTTGCCATTAAGTCTTCTTTATCCAAAAAATGTTCGTAAAAAGTAGACCGATTAATAGCTGCATGCTTAACAATAGCACTCACGCTGACTTTTTGATAGCCAACCTCCTCTAATAAGTCCCAAAAAGCTTCGATGATTCTCTTATCTGTTGTGACATAACGTCTATCCACTTTTTTTAATATCATAGGTCAAGTATACCAAATTAATTATCAAGAATATGCGCAATCATTTTTTGACTACTTTGCTGCACTGCCTCATCAGTTGCCTCATTAGCCCCATAAGCGATAAATGGCGGAGTATAGGTCAAGCTACATAACTGGCTCATCATCTCAAGCGGACGCAAGACCTCAGTCATGGTAAACCCTTTTCGCCCATCTGCTTGATAGTCTGCCTCAGATGACCCTGCGGAGATAGCTAGCATCAGCTCCTTATCTTTCAAGCAAGTTCCTTTTGAGCCGTAAGCAAAGCCATAGGTCAACACCTCATCTTGCCACTGCTTAAGTAAAGCAGGTGTACTATACCAATAAAGAGGGAATTGAAAAACAATACGGTCGTGTTGAACCAACAAATCTTGTTCTTTTTGTGGATTTATCTTCCCATCTGGATAGCTGGCATAGAGATCATGCACAGTCACATCATGTTTGGCTAACTCGGTTTTCCAGGTTTGATTGAATCGTGATGTTGAAAGATTGGGATGGGCGATAAGAACTAATGTTGTCATGGTTACTGCTTTCTTTTTATGTCGTCTACCTTATAGTTTACACTTCAGAAAAGAAAAAGTATACTAATAAGTATTAACCTGACTGTCTATTTTATTTTAATACTTCGACTTGATGACCATCGGTTACCTTTTTTAAAAAAATAAAGTATACTTAACTAATAAGCCGATACGCATGCTGGATTTACAGGACACTCCTATTGGAATGGTGACACAAATGACCGTAACTGAACCTATCAAAATCAAAATTAACCAATTAATTAACCCATCAGATCAAGAGTCTGTAATTTTCAACTTATTTTCCCTTAATGCAACGATTGATAAAGTCATCAGCATGTTAACGCAATCCAGTGCAACCATTCTGGTAACAGATTTGCACGAAAATACACAACACAAAATCAAGTATGCAGATGTGCTTTATATTGATTACGTAGATAGAAACATTTGCTTATATACGACAGACGGGACTTACTGGGTCAAGAAATCGTTTATCAAAATGTTAGATATATTACCGAATAACTTTATACAAATTTCTAAAAACAATGCCGTTAATATTTATGAAGTACAGGCAGTTGAGACGAATATCGGCGGCAATTTACTGATCAAACTGTCTACTAACGAGAAATTAGTGGTTAGCCGAAGATATATCAAGGCATTTAAGGACTATTTAGGCAAAGCTTCTTAAGTTTTTTTACCTGAAGTGTCGCAAATAACGCAACATGTGTGAAACCCTATATCTTTTTATGCACCGATTACCTATAATTGGGACATAAAAGAAAAGAGGTTATTCATGTCTGAGTTATACACACTAATCGTTTCAATCTTCACGCACACGCCAATCTGGGTTTGGGTCGTCTTACTGATCATCATCAAGAAGGGGATAGCACTCTTAACAGACACTGAAGTATCTGTTGTCAAATCCTGTCTCATGCCAGGCATCTTCATTTTATGGAGCGTAGACACGATTGCTACAAAGTTTTCCTATCCACTTTATTTAGTCCCATGCTACCTGATTTTTTTAACTTTTGGCGCTTTTGCTGGCCTCTATATCTATCGCAACAAGACCTTTTATGTCGAGCATACAGTGCTAATGCAAACAGGTAGTAAGATACCATTATGTATCATGATCATCAATTTTTGTATCAAGTATGCCTTAAATGTCCTCTTATCTGTCCAACCTGCACTCTATAGTCAGGTCTCATTTAACATCAGCTATGGCATCATCGCAGGCTTTACTGTTGGCCTATTTTTCGGCAATACCATTCGCGCCATCCGTGCTCAGTCACGCCTAGTCGCATAATACATTTTATAGCAAGGAACAATCAAATGGATATGATGCAACGCAGTTTCAAAGCCCTAGGCATAGGTTCTTTTATTTACTTATTAGTCCTCTTATTCAACAATGGTACCGTCGTAGACAGCTCTGCTATTGTTTACGTGTTTCTGCTCTCTATTTTCGTTGGCATATCAAGTTATATTTTTGATGTTGATGCTTTGAATTTCATGGTTTGCTTGCTCATTCATTATCTAATCGTTAATATTTTCGTGATCCTAGCTAACAAAATGATGGGATTTTCTGGTAGTTACAGTCACTTACTCGTCAGTATTTTCCTCATTTATCTGCTAGCCTACATCGTTGCGACGATTAATACCAAAGTCACAGTCAAAGAACTCAATCAGCAACTAGAAAAACTGAATCATAAGCCCTAAGTTTGTTAGTCCTGTCAGATATCTAAAACCTGACGCAATAAAATACCCCTGCGGTCACATCATGACCACCAGAGGTGTTTTTGCTATTATTTTAACTAATTAGAATTTAGTTTCACCTAATGCAGCTTGTGCTGCTAGGTTCAAGAGAGACCATTGACGGTCAAAGCCAGGTTGGAAGAAGAAATCTGCTTCTGCAAGATCTTCTAATGTTAAACCTGTCGTAATAGCCAAGGCAAGCGTGTTAATATGTGCTGTCACATCATAAGTTGACATCACTTGCCCACCCAAAATTTTGTGTGAGTCAGCGTCAAAGTTCAATTTGACATAGACGTCTGTATTCCCATCTTTTGTCACAAAGCTTGGCCGTAATGTATCTGTGAAGAAGCTACCTGTTAAGCTCACACCTGAGCGTTCAGCAGTAAAGTTGTTTAGGCCAGTCATCGCAAATTTATAGTCAAAAACGCTCAAAGCACTTGTGCCTAAGACACCACGGAATGTTTCAGTCGGTGTTGCTTTGTCGATGTTACGGATAACATAACGCGCTTCACGACGTGCTGATGACGCCAAGGCAACTGGTGCATGTTTGCCACTTGCAATACTTAATGGCAGAATCGCATCTCCCACAGCATAAACATCTGGAGCAGATGTCCGCAAGTAAGCATCTACTTTAATTTGACCACGAGGTTCTAAGTCTACAAGTCCTTTAAGCCAAGTTGTATTTGGTGTCACACCTGCCGCAACGATGACAAGATCTGCATCGATAACACCATTAGCTGTTTCAACACCAGTAACTGCTGCGTCACCCGTGAAGGCAGAAATCGTTTCACCTAATGCGAGATCAATATTATTTTTCTTGAAGACTGGTGCTAGAATATCTGTTAATTCTTTATCTAGGTAATTACCAAGCACATCATCAATCATATCGATAATTGTGACATGTTTACCTGCTTTAGCAAAGACTTCTGCTGCCTCAACACCGATATAACCTGACCCGATCACAACGACCTCTTTAACTGCCGCGTCTTGCATTTTTTCTTTAATTTTGAGCGCCCAAGCACGGCCTCTCATGAAGAAAACATTCTCTTTGTCTGAACCTGGAACTGACAGTGCCGCAGGTGTCACACCCGAAGACAAAATGAGTTTATCATAAGTATCTGTAAAGGTTTCATCTGTAACTAGATTTTTGACAGTCACTTCTTTTTTATCAACATCAAAACTTAATACCTCATGCTGTGACTTCACTTTACCACCACGTGATTCGATATCTTCCGGACGGAAGTTACGCACATCATCAACACCTGATACTTTGTCTTCCAAGAACAATTGCATGCCACATGATAAGAATGAGACAAAGTCTCCCTTTTCATAAATCGTCACATCAGCACCTTGATGCTTGTCTAGTAACTCCAATGCTGATTGGTGACCACCGTGGCTTGCGCCGATTATAATAACTTTCATGTTTTCTCCTTTATTTATTTAGTAGCTATCTTATACTGACAATTCAGTAAATAAAACGCTTTCTCACTTAAGGATACAAGAAGAACAAAGTGATTTCAACTATTTTGTTTATTGTTTTTGACATACCTTAGTCCTGATTCGGACCTCACTTTATGGCTGACAAGAAAAAAAGAATCAGGATATCCTGATTCTTAATCTATTTATCTACCTTATTCAACTGAAAATAGATAAGGGTAAACAGGCTGTCCACCTTCAAAAATTTCAATGTCAACATCTGGATAGCTAGCTTCAAGCGTTTTGCATAGTTTGTCAACTAACTTACGTGTCCCATCAGCACCAATGTAGATACTGATGATTTCTGCATCTTCATTGTCAGCCATCATTTTAGAGAATGTTTCGGTTAAGACACCCAACATATCTTTATCTGATATCACAATCTTGTTATCGATCATACCAAGCCAATCATTTTCATGAATTGTAAGCCCATCGATAGCTGTATCTCTGACCGCATTCGTCACCTGACCACTTGTCACCTCTGATAAGTTTTCAGTCATATCTGCTACGTTTTCGGCTAAGGTTTTATTCCCTTCAAAAGCTAATAAAGCTGTCAATCCTTGTGATACAGTCTTAGATTCAACGACCTTGGCAGGAATGTCAACAACATCCGCAGCTGATTGCGCTGCCATGAAGATATTCTTATTATTTGGAAGAATGATGACATTGCGCGCATTGACAATTTCGGTTGCTTTAACGATATCCTCAGTTGATGGGTTCATCGTTTGACCACCAGAGATGACGTAATCAACACCCATGTCTTTGAAAATTTTGGCTAATCCTTCTCCGGCAGCAATGGCGATCACACCAAATTCCTTGATTTCAGCTGCTTTTTTAGGCGCAGTTGCCTCCTTGATAACTTGCGCATCATGTTGCTCACGCATATTATCAACTTTAACCTTGACCAAAGCCCCGTACTTCAGGCCTTCTTGCATGACAATACCTGGGTCTTCTGTATGGACATGGACTTTAACAATCTCATCGTCATTGACGACAAGTAATGAATCACCGATTTCATTTAAGTAATTACGGAATTCATCATAGTCAAAAGATTTAGTTACAGTAGGTCCTTGACCTAAGCCAACCATAATTTCCGTACAGTAGCCAAACTTAATATCTTCAGTGGCCACATGACCTGCTACTGATTTATGATGTTCTGCATTTACCATCTCATCCATAACAGCAGGTGTCGCTTGAAACTCTTCTGAATCTAGGTATTCACCTGTTGCAGCTGCAACAAAGCCTTCTAAGATATAGACTAAGCCTTGACCACCTGAGTCAACAACGCCAACTTCTTTTAAGACAGGTAGCATATCTGGCGTTTTAGCTAGTGCAACCTTAGCACCCTCAAGTGCTGCTTTAAGTACGGCAATCGCATCATCAGATTCAGTCGCTTTTTTACCAGCAAACGCTGCAGCACCACGAGCAACCGTTAAAATCGTGCCTTCAACTGGTTTCATGACTGCTTTGTAAGCAACTTCCATCCCATTTTGAAAGGCACTGGCTAAGTTCGCTCCAGTAAATTCAGTTTCATCTTTGATGACTTGACCAAAACCACGGAAAATTTGGGACAAAATAACACCTGAGTTACCGCGTGCCCCCATCAGAAGCCCTTTAGATAAAACTGCTGCTACATCACCTACAGTTTCGGCATGCTTATCAGAAACAGCTTTAGCACCATTTGTAATCGTCATGCCCATATTTGTGCCAGTATCACCATCAGGTACTGGGAAAACATTTAAAGAATTGACATATTCAGCACGACTATTTAAGCGTGTACTGGCAGCCTGTATCATTTCCTTAAACTGGCCAGCATTAATTGTATTTCCCATATTAATCAGCCACCACTTTCACATTTTGTACAAAGACATTAACTGAGTTTGCTGTGACGCTCAGTTGGTTCTCCAAATTAAATTTAACGCGCTCTTGTACATTTTTTGCAACTTCAGAAATTTTAACACCAAATGATACAATCACATAAATGTCGACATCAACGCCATTATCTGTTGCTGAAATCACAACACCCTTGGCATAATTTTCTTGGCGTAACAGTGTTTTGAAATTATCTTTCACCGCATGTTTACTTGTCATACCGACCACACCAAAAATCTCAGTCGTTGATGCCCCAACAATTGTTGAAATAACATCATTTTCAATCTCAACTGTTCCATTTTTTGTATTAATTGTCACAGACATAATTTTTCCTCGCTTTACACTCTAACTTATATCAACAAGCCTACTTAACTTAAAAGCGGCGCGCATATTTTTAGTCATCCATCGGACTAACTCACTTAAACAAAGTGATCACTAATGAATGCTCTCTTCCTCATTTTATCATACTCTAGCCAATAAAAAAACCGTGAAGTCATTTCACGGCAGTTTTATACTAATTAAACACGTTCAACTGAAAGGTTTTTAAGTGCACGAGCAGATGCCCATACTGATTTAACTTTGCCGTTTTCAACGATTTTAATTTTTTGCAAGTTTGGTTTCACTTGTTTTTTCGTTTTGTTCATTGCATGCGAACGGTTGTTAGCTGATGAAGTCTTACGACCTGTAAAGTAACATACTTTAGCCATGATATATTTCTCCTCGAGTTTTTTTTGTTAGTCATTTCATAACATACTAGAACATTATACCATGTTTTGGCTTAAAATCAAGTCGTTTTAAAGATTTATTTTTATACGTTCAGTCTCGTATGTAAAAGGAGCGGCATAGCTTACATGAAACCGATATCATTTTTTCAATATAGTAATGAAAAATGCTACTTTTTCTGTTAGAATAGGGATATGGAAAATTATATCGAACAGTTAACAGCAAAAAATAGTGAATATGTTCATGTGATCACACGTGAACTTGTTAAAGTGAGGAAATCAGACGAGGAAATTAAAGTCATCTTGTCTGAAATTCTCCCACAGATTGTTGAAGCGCAGGAGCAACGGATTCTTGCTAAGGATATTCTTGGTACGCCTTCAGAATTCACTGCAAAATATGCGCCAAAAATCGCCAATAAAAACAGCGGTAAAGTGGATAACAACAGCAATGAAACACCTGTCTTGATGTGGCTTGATAGTTCCCTCTTAATGCTCGGATTTATCGCCATTTTAAATGGTGTGATGTCACTCTTTAGCAAAAGTGCCATCGTATATGGTATTATCACACTGGTTACCATGAGCCTAGCTGCTGGTTTTGTCATCTATCTTATGTACCGCCTTGTCTATAAACCGCAGAGCGAAGGTAGAAAAAGACCTGGATTTAAAGCTATCGGCCTTTTAACCCTAACTTTTCTCGTTTGGATTGCCCTTTTCACGCTAACGTCATTATTGCCTAAAACGATCAATATTGCGCTAAATAGTTATATCGTGCTCGCAATAGGCTTGATTTCTCTTGGTGGTAGGTATCTACTTAAACGCAAATACCATATCAAATCTGCTATGGCAACCCAACCTGTTAGGAAGTAAGTACCTAACAACATAGCAAAAATCAGACTGCCAAGTCTGATTTTTTTTATACCTATTTAGCTTCATACCACGTTTTGCCACTGTTTTCATCAACTAGTAAAGGAACAGCGAGAGTAATCGCATCCTCCATCGTTGATTTCACGAGTGCTTGTACCGCTGAAAGCTCCTCATTTGGTACATCTAGGACAATTTCATCGTGTACCTGAAGTAGCATCTTGGCCTGATAGTTACCGGCTTGTAAGGCTTTGTCCAAGTTAATCATCGCTACTTTAAGAATATCTGCTGCTGAGCCTTGAATCGGGCTATTAATCGCCGTCCGTTCAGCAAATGAGCGAACAGAGAAATTTCTAGCATTGATATCTGGTAAATTACGGCGTCTGTGATAGAGCGTTTCGACAAAACCTGTATCTCTAGCACTTCGAACACTATTTTCCATGTAGTTTTTGATATCTGGATACCGTTCAAAATAAGTCTCGATATAGGTCTTGGCAGCTTTTCTAGTAATACCAAGATTATTGGATAGGCCAAAGTCTGAGATGCCATAAACCACACCAAAGTTGACCGCTTTTGCATTGCGACGATCATTTGCTGTCACATCTTCTGGTTTGTCGATCCCAAATACACGCATGGCTGTTGACGTATGAATATCAGCCCCTTTTTGGAAGGCTGAAATCAGGTGTTCATCTCCTGAGATGTGAGCCAACACACGTAACTCGATCTGTGAATAGTCACTTGATAATAAAACTGAGTCTGCATTTTCCGGTAGAAAGGCTTTGCGAATTTTACGTCCCTCTGGCAAACGAACTGGAATATTTTGTAGATTCGGTTGGACACTAGATAAACGACCTGTTTGCGTCAAATCCTGGACATAGCGTGTATGAATCTTACCATCCGCCATGATTTCACCTAGGAGGCCGGTCACATAGGTAGACTGAATTTTAGAAATCTGACGGAATTTTAAAATTTTATCTACAATCGGCGCTTGAGCTGCGAGTTGTTCAAGTACATCAACAGCTGTTGAATAACCCGTCTTTGTTTTTTTGATGACGGGTAAACCCATTTTTTCAAATAAGATGACGCCCAATTGCTTAGGAGAATTGATATTAAATGGTTCACCCGCAAGCTCATAAATCTCTGCCGTTAAGGCCTTGATGACTTGCTCATTTTCTAACCCAATCTCGCTTAGGACACCACCAGATACCTTGATCCCTGTGATTTCCATCTTAGCCAGGACATTTGCTAGGGGCAATTCGATATCAGACAAGAGTTTTTCTTGGTCATTTTCTCGTAATTTATCCACTAATGGTGTTTTCGTCTTAACAAGGGCAGCTATTTTCCTAGCCAGATGATCAAATAAGACAGCATCTTCTGGTACAGCTCGCTTGGCCCCCTTACCATAGACCAACTCATCATCAGCTAAATCATAGCCAAACAAATCGGCGATAGTTGAGATTTTATTATTCTCAATCGTCGAGTAAAGATATTTAGCAAGCATGGTATCAAAACTAACCAGTGGATAATCGATCCCTTGACGTGCTAGTAAGACTTTATTTTTCTTAAAGTCAAATGTATTTTTAGGGAAAGAAATATCTGCTAGCAGACCTGTATCTTTAGACACATAGATCTGTTTGTCATCTCCCCAGGCAAAACCAATAATCTCATCCCGATGATAGTCATCTCCTAAAATTTCTAGATAGAAGAATTGATCCTCATGGAACATATCAGGGCTTGGTTTATCGGTTATCACAGTAAAATCAATAACTTCAACAACTTTTTCTGTCACACCTTCCAAGTCTTCTAGGAATTTATGGAAGCCCATTTCCTTATAGAATGCTTTGAGTTTATCATAATCAGCACCCTGATAAATGGTGTCCTCAAGGCCGATTTTGATAGGTGAATCCAAGTCAATCGTTGCAAGCTCCCTTGATAGGAAGGCTTGTTCCCGATCATTAATCAGATTCTCTTTCATTTTAGAGGTCTTCATCTGATCAACATGATCGTAGATACCTGTTAAAGACCCATACTCAAGCAAGAGTTTAATACCCGTCTTTTCACCGATTTTTGTCACACCCGGAATATTATCTGACTTATCTCCCATCAAGGCTTTTAAATCAATAAATTGTTCCGTCGTTAAACCAAGTTTCTCTAACAGGTAGGCCGGTGTATAAGTCTCAAGTTCCGCAACCCCCTTGATCGTGATTTCAACCGTTGTTTTCTCTGTCGTTAATTGGGTTAAATCTCGGTCACCAGATACGACTGTAACTTTGTCAAAGCCTGCTTTTTCAGCCTGGGTTGCCAAGGTGCCGATAATATCATCTGCCTCAAAATTAGCAAGGTCATAATGGGTAATCCCTTGTGCTGCAAGCATTTCCTTAATAAAAGGCATCTGCTCTCTAAATTCATCTGGGGTCTTAGCACGGCCTGCTTTGTAATCTGCAAACATCTCAGTTCTAAAGGTCGTTTTCCCAGCATCAAAAGCAACCAGGACATGGGTCGGTTGCACCTTATCTAAGACATTTCGTAACATCGTATGAAAGGCAAAAATGGCGTTAGTATGCAAGCCAGATGGTGCAATAAAGCGATCAATCTGTGTATAAAGTGCAAAAAAAGCACGAAAGGCGATGGAGGAGCCATCGATTAAGAGTAAGTTTTTTTCTGTATTTGTCATGTCTCTATTTTAACATAAAAAGACCCATCTCATTCAAGATGGGGTTAGTATACTTAGTTAGTGAAAAAGATATAAACGCGCTTATTTATCGCGAGCAGCAGACCAGCCAAAGATACTCTGGTCAAAAAGGGGAGATCGTTTGATCACTTACGGCCTTTGTGTTCATTTCTGATCTAGCTGCTATCACAGGTTTCCCTTCCGCATCTATCAGGGGCGTTAGGCCACAACCTGTGTCTTTACTAGCCAATAAATATTGGACACCTGTTGCTTTATCTGTGATGATGTCGATACCTTGAAATGCACCGCCAGTTGTCCGCTCAAAACGGCCTTTTATCTCCTGTTTTGTCAACATAATTCTCCTTCTACCAGTTTTGAATAACCGGTTAAGCAATCAGCGCTAACTCATAACACTGCTTATCTATAAGTCTACCGCCTATTCTTTTGAAATGCAACCCCTCCTAGCAACTATCCCCACTCCAAAGCTGTAAAAGGATCATAAATCGTCTGATTTTAACAGATTTCAAATAGTTTACTTCTACTAAGAAACATTGTATAATGAACTTTCATATAAGAAAAGGGGTCGAAAATGATCGTCATTAATGTATTTTTCCATATCAAAAAAGAACAAAGAGATGCTTATTTAGCAGCGATGGACGTCTTAGTCTCTCACTCTCAAAAAGAAGCAGGCGCTCAGTTTTACAACTTGTTCGCTGATCCAAAAGACGACACTAAATTTGTCATCATCGAGAACTGGGAAAATGAGACAGCTATCGCTGCTCATAATGAAAGTGCCCACTTCAAAACATTTGCTGGTGAGATTAAACAATTTCTTGTTGAAGATCTCCGTGTTGTGGTCAGTTCACAAAAATAAACTGGGAACATATAAAAAGGTATCTACCTCATAATGATGTGCACCCTAAAATATAAACTTTTGAAATCAAGTATTTACTGCTTGATTTTTTTTGTTATCTTGATAATGCCATCCGATATTGGGTTGGCGACATCCAGTTCAATTTCTTCTTAATTCGTTTTGTGTTGTAATAATGAATCCAATCGATTATTGTCCGTTCAAGTGCTTCAAACGATTGAAAGACCCGACCATAATAAACTTCTTGTTTGAGCAGTCCGAAAAAGTTCTCCATAACTGAATTATCATGACAGTTCCCTTTGCGACTCATGGATTGAAAAATACGATGTGCTTTAAGTTTATCCGTGTATTGGTGCATCTGATAAGCCCAACCTTGGTCGGAGTGAAAAGTACGGCGATAAAGGCAATCAGAAGTTATTACAATTGCCTGTTTGAGAGCAATAGAGATGGCTTCATAAGTGGGACGTTTCGAAACTTCAAAGCTGATAATCTCATTGTTAAACAAGTCAAGATAAGGATTGAGATATGCTTTCTTTTGTACACCTTGGTCATAATATTTGAACTCTGTCGTATCTGTTGTTAATTTTTGATGTGGCACAGACGTGTTAAAACGTCGATGAAGCTTGTTTTTAGCTACTTGACCAACCGTTCCTTTATATGAGTTATACTTGCGTGATTTCCGCCAGTATGAAGTTACACAAAGCCCAAGTTTTTTCATCAATCGCTGTACTCTCTTGTGATTGGCATGGATGCCTTTTTGTTTGAGGAGTTCTACCATGGGGCGGTAACCTGCATTTGGATGTTCTGCACGTATTTCACGCATTTTTTTCTCAATTGCGTCATCTTTGTTAGCACGTTTAAAACGTTTGACCCAATAGTAATAAGTTGCTTTTGGTAGTCCTGTTATACTTAAGATTTTTTTGAGTGGGAACTTAAATTCTCCTTGGAGGGTCTGAACAAGCTTGGATTTTCCTTCGCTTGTCGTTCCATTCTCAGCCTCCTCAGCCCTTTTAAATATTCATTCTCAATTCTTAGTTTGAGGTTCTCATTTTGAAGCTGAGCGAGTTTTTGTTCAGTCTCACTCAAATCAGACGGTTGCTTTGAAGACTTTTGTTTTGACATGTCAGGCTCTTTTCTAGGTCTCCCACGAGAATTAGAAAAGGCAAACTCACCCTTCTCACGGTAATCAAGTACCCAACGCGTGAGTAAGACATTATTAGTCATGCCTAATTGATCACCTATTTCTCGATAAGATTTTTCACTTGTTAAGTATAAGTTTACCGCATTGAGCTTAAATTGTGTGTCATAAACTGTATTTTTCCGTTTACGCTGAAGACCTCTACTACCAAAAGTTTGATAGATATGAACCCAGTCCTTGATTCGACCTGACGTCTTAACATGGTATTTATCAGCTATAAATTGATAGCTACCTAATCCTTGTTCATAGTCTATAACTGCTTTTAGTTTTAAATCAAATGAATATTTCGCCATTAGAAAAGACCTTCCTTTTTGGAAAGTCTATATTCTGGGGTTCACATCATTATGG